>Ga0080004_1080917_pt1 | contig 289219 bp, 285 predicted proteins | sample WasSprMetagenome_FD_69207 | JGI IMG/M metagenome (GOLD analysis project Ga0080004, IMG submission 69207) | Sulfidic aquatic microbial communities from Washburn Spring, Yellowstone National Park, USA - WS (SPADES assembly) (version 2) | ecosystem: Environmental > Aquatic > Thermal springs > Hot... | reverse complement strand
AAAAAATACACCGGTATTTTTTACTTTATTTGGAAAAGTTGTCATACTTACGCTGATTCAACTTGGTGGGATTGGGTATATGACCCTTGCAGGAATTTTCCTTCATCGACTGAGTAGAAGTTTAATATTTCCCGAGATGATTGCCCAGGGTTTCCCAGAGCTGAAACCCGGTTTTGCCTTTTTCTTTGCAAGAAGGGCTGTGCTATACACATTTTTAATTGAGTCGGCTGGAATAGCTCTTCTTTCTTTGGCATTTTCAAAGTATTTTCCCCCTTACCTTGCCTTCCAGCATGCTGTTTTCCAGGTGATTTCAGCCTTTTGTAATGCAGGTTTTTCAACCTTTTCAGATTCTTTAATGTCTTTTAGGGGCGACCCCTTTGTTAACATTGTTGTTATCCTTTTGATTATACTTGGTGGACTTGGATTCTACGTTTTGAATGAAATTGCAGAGTTTATTAAGATGAGATTCGTCTTTAAATCCGCTTCAAAAAGATCTTCCTCAGAGGAACCATCGAGGAAAATATTCCGATTTTCCACTCATACTAAGGCGGTTCTTACGTGGACGTTTATCCTTATTGTTGTAGGATTTGTTCTAATCTTGCTTCTTGAGTTTAATAACAGCTTCAGACAGTTCACCACTTCTGAAAAAATTCTTGCCTCACTATTTCAATCAGTTACACCGAGAACTTGCGGATTTAATACCGTTGATTTCTCCCTTTTGACACCGGCAACCCTCAGTATCATTATACTTTTAATGTACATAGGTGGTAGCCCTGGAGGGACAGCGGGAGGTGTTAAGACTAATACCTTTGCCCTTGCTTTCCTTTGGATTTTTCATTACTTGAAGGGCTACAAAAATGTCTATTTATTCAAAAGGAGGATTTCCGATGTTGCGGTAGAGAAGGCAATAATAATCCTAATACTTTCAGCTACCTATTTGCTTCTGAGCTACTTAATTATTATATCTTTTGATAAAAGAGCGATTTCTCTCCATTCTCCCTTGGAGATTGCTTTTGAAGTTGTGTCCGCCTTCGGAACGGTGGGCCTTTCGACGGGCTCCCGGATTTTTAGTTATGTAAGCCTTTCTGCTGATTTTAATGTTCTTTCTAAATGGATTATAATTTCACTAATGATAATAGGTAAGATTGGGGTGCTTTCTGTTGCCACCTATATGATTGAAAGGGCTAAGGTTGAAATAGGATTTCCTGAGGACCGATACATAGTGGGGTGATGCGAAATGAATATATTAATTATCGGGGCGGGAAGGTTTGGTAAATCGCTGGCGGAAGTTTTTATGCGAGAAAATCATACCGTTGTTGTAGTTGATAAAGATGAGAACAAAATAAAAGGTATAGAAGACAAAGTTTCTCAGGCTGTAATTCTTGATAGTACCGATGAGGATGCTTTGGCCCAGCTCAATTTAGAAGACTTTGATTATGTTTTCCTTTGTATCTCTGAGATTTCTGCATCTATCTTAACTGCACAAATTTTGCAGGATAGGAAGATCAAAAACGTTTATGCAAAGGCCTCCAACGAAGTACATGCAAGGATCTTGTCCAGGCTTGGTGTAGCTAAGGTTATTCAACCTGAAAAGCAATCTGCAGAGAGACTGGCTCTGAGCATAATGCTTGGAACCGTAGAGCTTGCGGACCTACTCAAGAGAAAGAATTTTATGGTTTCTGCTATAGATGTGCCGAGGGATTTCCAGAAGAAGTCCTTAGGTGAACTCGAAATAAAGAAAAAATTTGGAGTATATGTGTTAGCTGTTGAGAGAAATGAGCCTGTAGTGTTGGAGGATGGTGCAAAAGCTGAAAGTGCGGCTAAAATAGGCCTCTCCTCGAAGACTGTTACATACGTTTTGCCTGACGCAAATTTTGAAATTGAAAGGACTGATAGGCTCATAGTAATAGGTACTCGTGAAAACATTGAAAAGTTTAGAGAGTATGTGTCCAAAGAAATCGAGTAAAGAGCAAATATCGGATTATTCAAATGAAGAACTCTTTGAATATTTCAAAGAGGCTCTTTTTGAGAGCAACTTTGACTTTGCCGAAAAATGCATAAACGAACTTCTAAGGCGTGTCGAAACCAATCAAGTGAAATCAGAAGAGGAAAAGTTGATGTACTACAAAGGGATGGGTGTTTTTCAGGAAATGATTAACAATGAAGAACTCGCCAGGGAATATTTCTTGAAGGCCTTAGAGATTAAACCTGACGATGAAGAGGTTCTAAATCACTTAAGGAAATTATCGGGTCTGGAAACTCAGGGTGAATAAGATTTTAAGTGGCTTCCTGGCATCACTCTTTGCGGGGCTTGCTACTACCATCGGTGCTCTTTTGCTCCTTTTCAGGATTAAATTTGGATCCAAAAGTATGCCCTTGTTTCTCGGCCTTTCCGGTGGGATAATGTTTTCAGCCTCCATTTTTAGCCTTCTTATTCCAGCTCTCGAAACTGGTAACCTAATACTGGTTCTCTTCACCTTTCTAATCGGTGCCGTTTTTGTCGATTTTGTGGATTCTGTTGTACCCCATGAACATTTTATTAAAGGTCTGGAAGGACCTGCATCAAAACTTAAAATGGTGTCACTTATCCTTTTAACAATGGTTATTCATAATTTTCCTGAAGGAATGGCCGTTGGGGTCTCTTTTGCTAAGGGTATTACACCTGCTGCGATTTCTCTTGCAGTGGCAATTGGCTTGCAAAACATCCCTGAAGGAGCTGCTGTTGCTTTGCCATTATTCAGTCTTGGTTTAAGTAAGAGCAGGGCAATATTTATTTCTTTTTTGACTGGTATGGTTGAACCTGTTGCGGGTTTCTTTGGGGTTTCTCTTGGAATCCTATTTTCAAAACTTTTGCCATACCTTATGGCCTTTGCTTCAGGCGCAATGGTGTACGTAGTAAGTGATGAAATGATTCCTGAATCACATACTCAAGGTTCTGAAAAGATTGCAACCTTTTCTTTTATGGTTGGTTTTGTGATTATGACACTCCTTGATAACCTATTTTAGGAGGAGAAGTGGAAATTTTGAAATATATTGAGGAAAAGAGTGAGCTTGTAAACAAAAAAATGGAGGAATTTTTTCCTCAAGATGCGAAAGGTATTCCACTCTTAAGGGAATCTATGAGGTATTCCCTTTTTGCTGGAGGTAAACGGCTTCGTCCCGTCCTTTGTATCCTTGGCTATGAGTTGGGAGGTGGCGAAAATGTAAATGAAATTCTGCCTCAGGCCTGTTCCCTTGAGATGATCCATACTTTTACCCTTATTCATGACGACTTACCCGCTATGGATAATGATGATTTTCGTCGTGGTAAGCCAACCAATCACAGGGTGTACGGTGAGGCAATGGCCATCCTTGCTGGTGATGCTCTTTTTATAGAAGCCATTGGCTTGTTTTTGAAAGGCCCACTTCCTGCAGAGGTCAAAGTTAGAATGTTAAGTGAACTTGTTGATGCTTTGGGAGTCGACGGAGTCATTGGGGGGCAGGTTCTTGATATAAGAGCGGAAGGAAAGGTTCACACAGAGAGGCTGGTGGAAAATATTCATTTAAGAAAAACTGCGAGGTTTATTGAATCTTCATTGGTTATTGGAGCCATTGGAGCGGGTGCCAGTAAACAAGTAGTGGTAGGGTTCAGATTAGTTGGGAGGAAACTGGGATTACTCTTTCAAATTGTAGATGATATCCTCGATGAAACGGCGGAAGATGAAGAACTTGGCAAAAAGGCAAAGAAAGACAGGGAAAGGGGGAAGTGCACATACCCTTCGGTTTTAGGACTTGAGAGGTCCTATGAGATTGCAAGAAATCTTGTGAAAGAAATCAAAACGGATGCTGATCAACTTCTGGGGGAAAAAAGCGAACTTTTAAAAGAACTTGCAGATTACTTTCTTTACAGGAGAAAATAGTTGATTTTAAAGCAGATTTTTTCCAATCCCTTTTGGCTTCTTCCCCTTTTGACAGGCTTTATTGCTCAACTGGTAAAATTCGCATTGTATAGTATCAAGGAAAAGAGACTGGCCTTTTCCTGGCTTTTAAGTACAGGTGGAATGCCCAGTGCCCATTCTGCAGCTGTCTCATGTTTATCAATAATTACCGGAAAGCGTTTTGGATTTGATTCTCCCATTTTTGGAATAACCTTATATTTTAGTTTGATCATTATGTACGATGCTGCAGGTATTAGAAGGGCAGCTGGAGAACATGCCGAACTTTTAAATATTATCATAGAAGAGATGGGACGCAATATGGCCTTAGGCAGAGAAAAATTGAAGGAGTTTCTTGGCCACTCACCTTTCGAAGTTTTTGTGGGGGCAGTTTTGGGCATCCTTCTTTCCTTAATCTATATATGGATGAGGTGGGTATGAAGTGGATTGATTTTCTTCTTGTTTTACCTGGTATTCTTCTGGCGTTAACAATCCATGAATATTTTCATGGATATGTCGCCTATAAACTGGGTGATCCAACGCCTCGGTTGAGAGGTAGGCTTACCCTGAATCCCCTTGCCCATATTGATCCTGTGGGATTCGTTGCTCTCCTCTTTTTACATTTTGGTTGGGCCAAGCCGGTTCCCATAGATCCCTACAATTTGAGGAATCCCAAAAGAGATGTGGTGTTTGTCTCACTGGCTGGACCTTTGTCAAATCTTGTCTCTGCCTTTATTGTGGGTTTTCTTCTAAGGGTATTCGCTTATAAGTTCTTATTTTGTTCGACTCTCGGCGCTATGATCGTAAACTTTGTGGTGATTAGTGCTGCTTTGGCCTTTTTTAATTTAATTCCCCTTCCCCCTCTCGATGGGTGGCATGTGCTGGAATATTTTTTACCCCCGGGTGGATTTAAAACCTTTATGAGGCAATATGGTTATTACGTTCTATTGATTTTGATCATTCTCTCAACCCTTGGTTTCCCCTTTCTGGGAATGTACATAAGCATTACTGTAAAATTTTTCACGACATTGGTTTTTGGCCAATTGTTGCCTTTAAATCTGTAAATCTTTCTTTGGAGGTGTAAGGTGGGAGTCAGGATTTTAGGTATAGGGTCTTATTTACCCGCAAGAATTCTTACCAATGAAGACCTTGAAAGAATGGTGGAAACCTCAGACGAATGGATTGTAGAGAGGACGGGTATTAAAGAAAGGCATATTGCTGCACCTGAAGAGGCCACATCAGACTTGGCCTATAATGCAAGCCTAAGGGCTATAGAAAAAGCTGGTATTACTCCTGAACAGATCGACGGAATAATCGTTGCTACCGCTTCTCCTGATTACCTTTTCCCTGCAACAGCCTGTATCTTGCAAGCCAAGCTCGGTGCTAAGAATGCCATGTGCTTTGACATAGAGGCAGCGTGTCCAGGGTTTGTTTACGCCCTCGAAATTGCACGAGGATTACTTTCACTTCCCAATTATAGATACATTTTGATTGTCGGGGCAGAGACCCTTTCTCGCCTTGTGGATTTTACCGATAGAAATACCTGTGTCCTTTTCGGTGACGGTGCAGGAGCCGCAATAGTAACTAAGGATGATTCTGAAAGCGATGTACTGGCGTCTTATTTAAAGGGAAATGGTGAAGTTCATGAATTACTAAAGCTCCCTGCAGGGGCTGCAAGAAAACCCGCCTCTGAAGAAACGGTGAGGATGAGGGAACATTACATAAAGATGCAGGGGAGGGAGGTGTTCAAGTACGCTGTTACAGGGATGCAGGAAGCCGCTGAGAAGGTTCTGGAGAGGGCGGGTTTAACGGCTACGGATGTCGACTGGCTCGTTCCACATCAAGCTAATATAAGGATAATTGATGCCACCAGGGAAAGGCTCGGGATTTCATGGGATAAGGTGTATGTAAATATTGAGAAGACAGGTAATACGAGTGCTGCTTCGATTCCCATCGCCCTTGCGGAAATGGATGAAAGGGGGCTTTTGAAGAGGGGCCAAAGGGTTCTCCTCGTTTCCTTTGGTGCGGGATTTATTTACGGGGCAATTTTACTAAAATGGTAAAGGGATTTTTAATTGACCTTGATGGTACTCTTTATCTCGACAATGTGCTTATAGAGGGTTCTAAAGAGCTTATTGATTTTTTGGATACAAGGGGCACTCCCTTTTTGCTGTTAACCAACAATTCCACGAGAACCCCAGAACAAGTCGCAAAGAAGTTAGAAGAAATGGGAATTCGGGTGCCTCCTTCTAAGATATACACTTCAGCAAACACTTTGGGTGATTATTTGAGGGAATACTATCCTGGCCCCCACAATGCCTATGTTGTTGGGGAAGACGGAATATTGAAGGAGCTTGAAAGCCTCGGCTGGAATATAGTTGAAAATCATAGGGGTGCGGAATTTGTTATTGTAGGCCTTGACAAAAAGGTAAATTATGAAAAGCTGAAAGAGGCGGTTTTAGCAATTCAAAAAGGCGCTATTTTCATTGCTTGCAATCGGGATTCCTCTTTTCCGACCCCGGAGGGACTTCTGCCCGGTGCTGGTGCCATCGTTAACGCAATTACTACGGTGGTAGGTATTGAACCCATTGTTCTTGGGAAACCTATGGAGTACATAATCAGGTATGCTGTTAAAAGGCTTGGGACACCCCTTGAGGAAACGGCTATTGTAGGTGATAGACTGGATACTGATATTACCCTCGGCAAAAAAATGGGTATGGTGACTGTGCTCGTTCTTACAGGTGTTCACAAAAGTGAAGATGAGATTAAAAAAGTTAACCCCGATTTTATCTTTAAAGACGTGGGAGAGCTATGGAAGAATATCTACAGGCTGCTTTGAAGACTGTGATTGAGGCCGGTGATTTTCTGAAGGAAAATTTCGGAAAGGTTCAGGATATTCAAGCCGAGGAAAAGAAAGCAAATGACCTTGTCTCTTTTGTTGATAGAGAAACGGAAAAGATGTTAAGGGATCGAATTTTTAAGGAATTTCCAGATCATCAATTTCTTGGAGAAGAGCTTGGAAATAATGAGAAAACTGGAAGGTTTCTCTGGGTGATCGATCCCTTAGACGGAACGAAAAACTTTCTCTCGGGCATAGATATTTTTGCAATTTCCTGTGCCCTTCTTTACGACGGCGAACCCATTGTGGGTGTTGTTTATAATCCCGTAAAAAATGAACTTTTTTATGCAACAAGGGGCGGAGGTGCATTTAAAAACGGTAGAAAAATCGAAGTCAACCGCAAACTGCCCTTGGAGAGAACCCTCTTTGCCACTGCCTTTCCCTTTAGGGAAAAATCCCGATTTGATTTTTTAAACGAGGTCTTTAAGAGGCTATATTTTCAGTTTTCAGATGTTAGGAGGCTCGGTTCAGCAGCCCTTGACCTTTGTTACGTTGCAGAGGGCATTTTTTCCGTTTTTTATGAATATGGACTTTCCATCTGGGATATGGCTGCTGGATCCTTGATCGTCAGAGAGGCTGGAGGGGTGGTGAGAGATTTTTCCGGGGGAACGGATTATTTGAAGTCGGGCAATATTGTGGCGGGAAGGGATGATGCCGTTTCCATTGTAGTGGATACGATTCGGAGGTTAGGATGGAGTTTGCCGTAAAGGTCCCAACTATTGATGAAGAGATACTGGAGAGCTTTCAGATCTATTTGGTAGGGGGGTCTTTAAGGGATTTAATGCTTGGAAGGAGAGTCTCCGACTACGACCTTGTGGTGGAAGGGAATTTAAACCAATTTTTTAGGTTTTATAAAAAGAAATACCCCGACTCGACCCTTTTTTCCCTTTCGGAAGAAGATCAGGAATACAGGGTTGTTATTAAGGAGGATCTTTGGCTCGACATCACCTCTATAAAAGGAGAGGATATATATGAGGATTTAAAAAGGCGAGATTTTACTATCAATGCGATGGCCCTTGACTTAAGGAGTGGCAATATCATCGACCCAACCGGGGGCAGAGGGGATGTCGAACAAAAAGTAATAAGAATTATTAGTCCTATTAACTTAGTTGAAGACCCTTTAAGAATTCTAAGAGCCTATAGGTTTAATGCGGTTCTCGGTTTTGAAATTGAATCTAATACCCGTTTTTACTTAAAGGAACTCTCTCCCCTTTTATCTTTTAAACTGATTGCCGGCGAGCGCATAAGATATGAGCTTTTTGTTATTCTATCTACGAGGGATTCTGCGCGGAATATAAACCTAATGGCGGATGATGGCGTCCTTTTTTCAGTTTTTCCCGAACTTTCCCCAATGAAGCATACATCCCAGCGTTACTACAATGAGCAAAATCTTCTTTATCATACAATAAACGCCCTGACAAATTTTGAAAGACTTTTAGCAGAAAAGGGCACGGAGTATGAGCAGGAACTTATATGGATTTATAAACTTGCCGTTTTGCTTCACGATGTTGGGAAGCCTCAAACAATCAGTTTTGATGAAGAGGGCAATACCCATTTTTATGGGCATGATCGCATCGGCGCAGAAATAGTCGAAAGTATTGCCGAAAGATTGAGACTTTCAAAGAAAGAGAGAAACATTTTAAAAAAGCTTGTCAAACATCATATGTATCCACACCTACTTGCGGCTCAACAGGTTCTTACAGAGAGGGCAGTAAATCGCTACTTAAGGCGGATGGAGGAACTGGCCTTTCCGCTTCTTGATATGGCAGTTGCTGATGCCCTTGCGTCCCCTCCAAGGGGTGAGGGTATTCTTCCGTACCATGAATTTCGACAAAAAATCTATAAAGTCCTTGAGGAAAAGGCGAAAGTTACACAGGGAAGATTAATTACGGGGGATGATTTGATAGCACTTGGACTCAAACCTGGTCCTATTTTTAGAAAAATTCTTGCTGAAATTGACGATTTGGTTGCTGAAGGAAAAGTCCGTTCTAAGGAAGATGCATTGGATTACGTGAGAGAAAATTATTTACAATAAAAGGATATGCTTTGAAAATCCACGGCTTTATTGTTAAGATTATCCGATGAACTCAATTATTTTAGCCCTACAATTGATCCTTTCCTATGGGCAGTTTGACGACCCTTTGTATTTGTACCTCAAAAATAGCTACGGGGTTGCCGAAAGTGTTTTTGTCGATGAAAACTTAGTCTATTTTGGCAAGTATAAGGGCTCTGATGAGATAGTTGTGGACTCCGTGATACCCTACGATCGGTTCAAGCTTTTAAAATCGAGAGAAATTATTTACTTAGGCCTGCTTAAAAGACAGAGCGAAATTTCCGAGAATACATCAAGAAGCTCCCTTGGCAGAGGCGTAATCCCAACTATTCAGATTCCTGTCTATATGCCCCCCTCTTTTTCCTTTCTGGGAAAGGAAGGTGCAAAAATTGATATAGATGGTACTCAATCGGTAAATCTTAGATTTGAGAAAAATACGACTCATGATCCCTTGAGTTACCTTGGTGTAAGGACATCAAGCTACTTTAATCCCCAGCTTGAGCAGCAGTTGAGGCTCAATTTAAATGCAACCATCGGAAGTAAATTGAGTATAAATATCGACCACGACTCAGAGAGACAGGATGAGACAAAGAACAAAGTGGTTGTAAGATTCCAGGGTGAGGAAGATGATGTTGTTAAACTCATTGAACTTGGTGACACAAGGGTGAGTTTGCCATCCACCCGTTTTGCCAGTTTTCCCGGTCAGACAAAGGAAGGACTTTTTGGTTTTAACTCTCAATTCCAGTTTGGACCTGTAAAGGTGCAGGCTATTGCTACCAGAGAAAAGGGTGAAAGCCAGACTACGACCCTTTCAAGAGGTGCGGTCCAGGATAGCCTTCTACTTTACGGAAAAGATTTCGAAAAATTTAGATTTTTCTATATTCCTGAGGCCGAGTCTATAGTATCAATTCAAGTGTTTGTCGATGAGCAAAGGGGTATACAACCTGGAAAGACTATCCCAGGGTTTGCCTATTATTATGGATTTAATACTCAAATGGGAACATATTCTCCTGATACCGCCCTTAAAGAGTACGGTAATTTTAAAGCCCTTACATCGGGTGTAGATTTTATTTATTATCCAGATTCAAAAATTCTTGAACTTGCTACAAAAGCAGGTGAAAACTATGTTGTCGCTGTATCCTATGTAACAGCTTCGGGAAGGCGCGTAGGAGTAATGGCAGATACAATGTTGGATAGTTTGAGGCTTGTAAAGCCTTCAACTTATCCTCTTTACTTAGATTCCCTTTTTACGAGATCTGATACTTTGAAGGCCCAGCTGTGGAACACAATGCTTGTAAATATTTATGACTTAAGAGCTTCTTACATCTCCCCTGAAAATATTGATATTCAAATCGGAAGGGACTCTTCAGGTGTAATTGTATGGGGAGAAAATGGGCGAAGTTACATCAATATACTCGGAATAGATGAAAACAACGATGGGAAGGTGGATTTGGTAAGGCAGATTGGTCAGCGCACTGTCGATATTTTGGACTTGAATAAGGGAATTCTAATTTTTCCCATGACAAGACCTTTTATCTACGATTCGCTAAGCAGCCCTGATTCTTTGATTTACAGGAAAACAAGGCTTTCCTATAACGAAGGGACCAAGTACGTGATAAAAGTTGTTAAGAGGCAGATGTCCCGTGAGATTTATTTGAACCAGAGTAACATCCTCGAAAACAGCGAAGTGGTAAGATACAACGGCAGGGTCTTAGAGAGGGGGAAAGATTATACGATTGACTATAATTTGGGCAAGATCATTATAAACGATGAAAACATCTTAAGAGACCCAAATGCCAGGATAGATGTGTCTTTCGATTACGCTCCGCTTTTCAGTATAAAGGATAAATCCCTCTGGGGCACCAGGTTTGAACTTCCTTTAGCTTCTGATTTTAAAGTTGGTGGTAGTTTCATGGGCAGGTCCGAATCTTCTCCTCTTAAGAGACCGTCTATTGGAAGTGAGCCTACAAGGAGCGTTGTGGGTGAGCTTGATGCTGTTTTAGATACAAAATTGCCATTTTTAACGGATTGGTTTAATAGATTCAGTTTCAATAAAACTCAGTCGCCTTCAACTCTTAGAATTCAAGGAGAGATAGCAAGGTCCTACCCTAATCCCAACACTAAGAATTTTGCCTATATTGATGACATGGAAAATTCCAAGGACGAGATAAATGTCTCCTTTTCCATTTTTGACTGGAAAATTGGGTCTATTCCTCTTGTATCTCAATCTCAGGAGAAGGATACCTTTTACCTCGGTCGGAAAATAGTATGGGCAGGGGTTTACGATATGTACAAGAGGGGTCAGATTTTCTCTAATATCCCCTCTGAAGAAAAAGACCTGCCACAACTTGTTTTTTATCTGGAACTTTATCCAAAGGCGCCGGGTGTACCTTCTTATCTCTCTATTTCAAGCTTACTGAGCAGTTATGGGCAGGATTTTTCAAATTATGAGTTTCTCAACATCATTGTAAAGGGCAGGAAGGGCAAGTTGATCGTAGATGTTGGGCCTGATATTTCTGAGAATGCTGTATGGAGAGATAAGGCAGGGAGAATAAAGAGTTATAACCCCTATGTAATTTCTACCGAGGATAAAAACGGGAATGGAGTGCTCGACCAGGGCGAAGATACAGGGCTTGATGGTGTTAGCGGGGCCGATAGTTTGTGGACTTCGAGCTCTTCGGATGATGGAAACGATGATTATTACAATCCCAAAAGTTCAGGGGTGAGGGATTACTCAAGGATTAACGGGACTGAAGGTAATGGAAGACTTGACACGGAAGAATTGCTTGTTGATGGGAAGTTATCTTTGGACAACAACTATTACGAATTCGTAATCGACCTTGAAAATCCATCACCCGATATATTCGTTGGTGAAAATTCCGAAGGTTTTAGGACCTTTTTGATTCCCCTGAAGGATACCGCTTATGCTAAAAAGTTTGGTAATCCCAACTGGGGTTATGTGAGATTTGTGAGAATCTGGTTTGATAATATTGCAGAACCTGATACGATTATAATTGCCCAGATGAAGTTTCAAGGTAACAGGTATGTTAAATCCCCCGTGATGACTTCAGATTCTTCGCATCCTGTAGCTTCCGGTGAAAATATCTTTATAAGGTCCGTTGGTCATAATGACGACCCCAATTATACATCGCCTCCGGGTATCGAACTGGAGAGAGACCTGATCACGGGAAGACTCGAGCAGGAAAATTCTCTCGGTTTGAAGTATGAGAATCTTGGTCCTAAACACTTTGCCCATGCAACTCAGATTAAGCCAAGCCCGATGAACTTTATGGATTATAGAACGGTAAGGTTTTTTGTAAAGCCTGCCCCTGGTACATCAACACCTTATCCAACGGTCTATGTAAGATTAGGCGATAGTTTAAATTACTATGAGTATAGATACAAAATTACTGGCCCTGACTGGCAGGAGGTAATCTTTTATATCGATTCCCTGACCCAGATAAAGAAATTCTTGAGGGATTCCATTTCAACACCAGGCCCACATGTGATCGGAAATGTCGTAATAAAAGGGAATCCTTCCTTTACTCAAATACAAAGCATCTCCTTTGGCGTATTAAATGAGTCAACAGATAGGATCAGTGGAGAAGTTTGGATCGATGAGTTCAGAGTTGGTAATCCCAGGACAGACAGGGCAACGGCGGAACAGTTCAGCGTTGATTTTAGACTGGCAAGCTTTTTGAGTACCAATTTCTCCTTTACTAAAATGCAAAGCAATTTTAAACCCTTGCAGGGAACAGGTACAAAGAGTAACGATCAGTTAACTTCTTATAACATAAGAGCCGATTTTGGTCAAATTTTACCACAAAAATGGGGAATTAATCTCAGTCTTCTTCACTCAAAGAATTACTCCTTGTCTTTGCCTCTATATGGAGCTTATTCAGACCTCATTCTAAATAAGACTCAGCAGATCGAACAAAAATCCACCTCAGCTATAAGGCGCACATCCTTTAATTTTTCGAAGTCTCGTGGCTCCAGAAATCTATTCGTGAGATACTTACTGGAACCCTTTGGTTTATCAGGCTTTCTTAACTCTGACACCACCGTCGGCCCAAGAAACATAAGGAACGGCTTTTCAAGGAGTTTAAGTTTCAGACACGGAATCTCCATCCCATGGACCATAAAAAAGGGTAAGTTTATAATAAATCCACTGCCAGATTATAGCTTTTCTGGAAGTATTTCTGAAGGGAGATCCTTCTATAAGGACCTATTTAGTAACATTACCCAGAAGGATTCTTCTCAGACCTTTGACCAATCGCATTCCATTAGCTATAATCCCTTCTCCTTCTTGAATTTAAGATATGATCTTGGTAAAACAAGGGACTTGCAGAGAAAAGTGGAGATAAACTACAGCGAGGGATTCAATAGCTCGCTGAGGTTTACATTGTTCTCCATATTAGATCCCTCCTTCAATTTTGGTACGAATTACAGGGAGAGTAAGGATAGGAGTTACCAAACCATAGACTCCATTCTAAAGGCTAACATAACCAGTTCCACCAATGCGGGACTTAACCTGAATTTTAACCTTCCTAATTTACTAACGAAGATGTCGGATCTTCTTTTCAAGGATTTAATCGATTCTACTGGAAAACATGTCCGGAGCCCTTTAAACAAAAGGGTTAGAGATTTTTCGACCAATTTACAACCCATCAGGTTTAGTTATAGCATTTCTGATAACTATGGACTATATATGGTTTCAAACCGCCCAGGTTGGAAGTTCCGTTTTGGTCTCGATAGAAAGACGATTGAAGACCTTGGGCAAAGGGAAAGGTTCTCAAATTCTTTCACAAGGCAATACAGCGTAGATTGGGGGTTCCGTTTCCTGATGGCTTCCGTGAATTTAGGAGGATCCTTTAATAATACGACAAACTTGGTTTATATCAGCAAAAGATATACGAAAAATGCAACATGGCCGAGGCTCTCGGTTTCCAACGTGAGAATTGATAATAAGTATCTTAAAAAATTTTTAAATAACTGGACTTTTAGCTTCAATTACCAGAGGAATGAGCAAGAGTCCGGTGATTTTGGGAAATTACCTGACAACAAGGCTATATCAACCACTTTAACGCCGTCTATGAATCTTTTGTTTAAGAATGGTTTAGGTCTAAGTTTCAACTTTACAAGGACGGAGCAGAAAAGTACCGATCTTCGTTTCGGAGAAAGAACCACAAAGAACATCGACAACAGGCTTACTCTAAGTCCGACTTACTCTGTTTCTCAAGGTAAGGTTATTAAGCTCCCTGTTAAAGGGATTCAGTGGAAGCTCGCCAGTTCACTCCAGTTGGGTGGTAATTTCACCTGGTCGAGAGGAATTCAAGCCAGCGTGATTGGTGGGAAAGAGACAAAGTTGAGGGACCAGACTAATATGAGCTTCGATCTTAATGCCACCTATTCCATCACACGGGATATCACTGGAACTATTGGCTTTGGTTACAGGAAGTACATCGATAATCTCAGTAAACGTTACAATTCAAATACGAATTTTTCGATCAACGTTAATTTTAATTTCTAATGTGGTTTACAAAGGAAGAAAGAATTGGCCTTCTGCTCATAGGGGTATCAATGTTGGTGGGTGGCGTTGTATTAAATAAGAAAGAAGAAGCAGGCTTGAGAAATTTAAAGGATTCCGCAATTGAAGTTTCAGAAGAAGCACCAGCGGTGAAAGTTGGAAACGATAAAATTCCAAAAGGTAAATTGAATATTAACAGCGCAAGTTTTGAGGAATTGGTCAAAGTTCCTGGTATTGGACCCAAAACTGCTTCCCTTATACTGGAACGAAGGCAACGAGAAAAGTTTAGGAGTATTGAAGAGCTTAAGGAGATAAAGGGAATTGGTGATAAGAAGCTTCAAAAACTAAAGGAATATGTGGATGTAAAATGAGCGTGAATTTGGATAAAATACGTGGTCAAAATAGGGCCAAAGAAGCACTTACGCCTATCATTGAACTTTTGAGAAAGGAAGAAGTTGATTCCCTCTTTCTTGAATTTTATGGTCCTGAAGGTGTTGGTAAATTAACCACCGCCTTGGAGGTTGCAAAAGCAGTCAATTGTGAGAGTAAAGAGGAATATCCTTGTGAAGGGTGCCCTCAATGTATCCAGATAGGCCACTTACAGCATCCAGACTTATTTTTGCTAATGCCCGATATGAATCCCGATAAGTGGATGGAAGCTCTAAAGTATGGGGATTTGAGGCTCTTTTACAGCCCCTTAAAGCAGATAAAAATAGACGAGATAAGGGAAGTAGAAAAAGAGCTATGGAGGGAGAGGCCTTATAGCGGAAGATACAGATTTGTCATTGTAGCCAATGGTGAAAATTTAAACCAGTATGCGCAAAACGCCTTCCTTAAAACCCTTGAGGAACCTTACCTTAAAACGGTGATTATTTTTGTGGTAAATCGACCTGAAAAAATCCGACCTACGATACATTCAAGGGCAAGAAAGATAAAATTCGATTATCTATCCTTTCGAGACTTTAATGAGTATTTCGAATCCGTTGACATAAATTTCTCAATGGCATTATTGTACAGGATAACATCGGGTTCTATCGGGATAGCAAAGAGGTATATTGCGACCAATTTCTTGGAATTTCGCTTGCAATTATTGAAGTCCCTTTCAGAATTTAACCTGAAGAGTTTTAATGACACCTGCGAGGCATACCTCAATCAGGAGCTCGGTGAGGAGAATGGATTGAGTGGATATGTGGGTGACATCGTCGAATTTTATGGGAGCGTTGCAAGAGATCTCTTTCTGATTAAAAATGGGATACATGAGCTCGTTATAAACGCTGACTTAAAGGAAGATCTCTTTGAGTTTTCTAAGAAAATTAGAAGTGACCAGATTCAGGAGATGTTTAAGATATACAAGGAAGTCTCCCTGTGGTTAAAATCGAATGTGATGGAGGATGTGGTGCCTTATGCCCTTTTTGCACCTTTTTTAGGCAGAGATTATCTTAGTGTTTTGAGAAATTACTGAAGTTGTTTTAAATAAAAAAAGCGCCGGGGCGAGGTCGCCCCGGCGCCTTCGTTTTCAACTAATCTTTTATTTTGATTGGAAGATCGTTATGTAATTTGAGAGAGGCTCTTTGCTTCCGTCACTGAAGATTACGTAAATCTCTGTCTTATGATTTTCATCTTGGGGATCCCATATCGTCCCTCTGATATCTGCTGCATGACGACCATCTTTGGTAATTTCTCCAGTAACGGTTCGCTTTTCATAAGTTATCGAATTCTCTACTACTTGAGTAGCTGCTGAGACGTTCATAACGAGTTTCCAATCGTCTGAATCGGTATAGACTATACTGCCGGAGTCGTCGCTCCTCACAGTTAAGGTAATATCCCTGCGGAAGTTGTGATTTTTATAATCGGTAATCCAGAGGTGAAGCTGTAGTGCAATTAGGCTGCCATTCTGATCATACTGGAGGTTTTTGGCCTCCACACCGATCTGAAATTCATTGGTAACGGTGAATACTACTTTGAGGTAAGTAATTTGTTCGTTGGTGTTATACTGAAGGTTTATGCTTAAGTCGGCGATCTTTGAATTGTCAAGGTACAGGGCTAAATGGACCTTCTTTGGCAGTGTGTCAGACCCTATGACATAAATCTCAATTGAATCGATTAATAAGGCTGCCTGGTGAGCTGTAAAGGTTGTATCGTAATATGTCCACCGGAATAGAATTCCCTTTTGTGGGTTGTTGGGATCGATGTGGACCCAGCCGGTGTCCTGCCATTCCCAGGTTCCATAAAGGTCCTCAATGCCGCCCTTTACCCCTTTTGCTTCAATTTTCAGTGGAAGATTGTATTCATATCCGTTGAATTTTATCACCCTTTTTCCACCAAAACCTATTGGTGGATTTTTAGACATAAAATCACTGAGTACGTTAAAGGCAGGAGTTGTAGTAAGCTCAGTTCCCGTGTTGTTTAACGATGTGAGGAATGCCGCCGTTTCGTCTTTCTGAATATCCTGCTTTTTACAGGATGTCAGAAAGAAGAGCCCCATTACTATTACACCCGCAACTAACCTTTTAGAAATCTTCATGTTTCACCTCCTCAACTTTATTATACTTTTTAGCAAAGGTTTTGTCAATATTTCGCATGTCGAATAGATTATTTCACTACCTGTTTTTTGTTTTATTTTTGACTGGTCGTCATTCTTCTATTATAATTTGCAAACTTACATTGAGGAGGAGCTTATGAGAGTTAAAACGGGAATTGTTAGAAGAAGAAGGCATAAGAAAATTCGCGAATTAGCGAAAGGTTATTACGGTCAAAAACATTCAACTTTCAAGAAAGCCAACGAAGCAGTTTTGAGGTCTTTGCAATATTCCTACGCCCACCGGAGACTTAAAAAGCGCGACATGAGAAAGCTCTGGATAATTAGAATCAATGCCGCTGCCCGTGAAGAAGGTTTAAACTACTCCAAGCTCATTTCCGGTCTGAAGAAGGCCAATGTGGCAATAAACAGAAAAATCCTTGCGGAACTTGCGGTAAACAACCCCACGGCTTTCAGTGAACTGGCTAAAATAGCAAAGGCCCATGTCAATTCTTGATGAAATATATGCACTGAAGGACGAGTTAGAGAAAAATTGGGCGAAGGTTTCGTCCCTCCAGGATTTAGAATCCTTCAGAGTTAAGTATTTTGGTAAGAAGGGGCTTTTACAAGATTTTATTAAGAAGCTCTCGAGCCTTTCTCCCGAAGATCGCAGAGTTGTTGGAAAATTAGTAAATGAACTAAAAGAAAAATACGAGAACTTAATTAGAGAGAAGAAAGACGATTTATCCTCTTCTTCGGGAAGGGAATGGGACCTCCTGATCCCTCCTCGGCAGATAGAAGTCGGAAATCTTCATCCCCTTACTAAGGTTATGGAAGAGCTACTGGAAATAATGGCAGGTCTTGGCTTTGAGGAGGTTAGTGCCTACGATGCCCCTGATGTGGAATGGGATTATTACAATTTTGAGTGTCTGAATATCCCTCCCTATCACCCCTCGAGGGAAATGCAGGCTACCTTCTTTATAACCGATAAAATGCTTCTAAGAACCCAAACTTCTCCCGTTCAGATAAGGACTATGCTTAAAAGAAAGCCGCCTCTGAGGGTTGTCCATGTGGGTAGGGTTTATCGTTTTGATGCCTTCGATGCTACCCATGCTCCTTGCTTCCATCAAATGGAGGGGCTTTATGTAAATAAAAATGTTAGTTTTGCAGAATTGAGAGGTACACTGGAAAAGCTTGTCAAAGAAATTTTTGGAGAAAAGGCTGAATTCCGGCTTATGCCGTCTTATTTTCCCTTTACAGAGCCATCGGCAGAGGGCCATGTAAAATTTGGTGATCGGTGGCTTGAAATCTTTGGATGCGGAATGGTACATCCGCAGGTTCTTAAAAATGTTGGGTTATCTCCGGAGGAGTGGTCCGGTTTTGCCTTCGGACTGGGAATTGAGAGGATAGCGATGATAAAATACGGCATTGACGATATTAGACTATTTAGTGATAACGACATCAGATTTTTGAGGCAGATATGAGAGTTACTTACAATATCCTAAAAGAGTATCTTCCGGATTTAAAACTTTCGCCCTACGAGTTAAGAGACCTCTTCCCTTACATGGGGATTGAGGTGGAGGAGTTTAAATATATAGGCGAAGGGCTTGATGGATACTTATACAGTGGTGTTATTGAAGAGGTCTCGGAAATAAAGGATGCACCAGGGTATCGGCATCTTAAAGTCTCCTTAGGCGATAAAAAGATTGACGTAGTCTCAACTGCACCAAATGTCAGGAAAGGGCTGAAAGTTGTTGTGGCTTTGCCCGGTGCAGTAGTGAAGGGGAACACAATAAAAGAAAGGGAGATTAAAGGTATTGTCTCCCAGGGCAATTTATTATCCCTCGAAGAAATGGGATTTGAAATTGATTCAGAGGGTGTGTTTGAACTACCCGAAGATTTTCCCATTGGCGTTTCTCCTTTGGAGTACCTGGGATTAAAGGATTGGTTGTACGACCTTTACATTTTCCCTAATAGACCTGATCTCCTTGGAGTCATTGGATTGGCTCATGAGATATCGGCCCATACGGGTAATCAAATTCACTGGCCCAAATTTGGTGTTGAAGAGGACTGTAACGAAGTTTTTGCTGTCGAAGTGTTAGATCCAGATGGATGCCCCGTTTATTCAGCGAGGATTGTCAAAAATGTGAAAGTTGGCCAGTCACCCTTCGAGTTGCAAAGAAAGCTGAGTTTAATGGGGCAAAGGCCTATAAACAATATTGTCGACATCACCAATTATGTGATGTTTGAACTCGGTCAGCCGATTCACGCCTTCGATCTTAATAAGGTCAGGGAAAGGATTGTTGTGAGAAGGGCTAAGGAAGGTGAAAAAATTCTCTGCCTTGATGGGGCAGTGAGAGAGCTAAATCCCGAGGTGTTAGTGATTGCCGATGCAGAGGTACCAATAGCTATTGCTGGTATAATTGGTGGGGAAGAAACCAGTGTTACTGAGGATACAAGGGAGATTATCATTGAAAGCGCATATTTTGATAGAGTGAGGATCAGAAAGGCTGTTCAGATGCTTGGTATTACGACGGAATCATCGAGGCGCTTTGAGAGAGGTGGAGACCCCGGAATACCAGAAGTTGCGTCAAAGCGTGTCGCCTATTTGGTCAAGGAGATTGCGGGGGGAGAGGTTTGTAAAATTAACTTCGTTCAGGGCAAAACTTTTGAGCAGAAAAAAATTACCCTCTACTTTAAAGACCTTAATAGGATAGTCGGTGAAGTATTAAACCCGGAAGAAGTGAAGCGGATAGTTGAAAGGCTTGGTTTTGCCGTTCATAAGAAAGAAGACCATCTCGTGATATCAGTGCCATCGAGGCGCAGGGACATCGAAGTGTGGGAGGATATAGCAGAAGAGGTTCTTAAAATTTATGGATACGACCGGGTCAAACCCAAAGCGGAGAGCTGTGGCGAGTTTACCGGGAAGAAGCAAAAAACCCTTGATAGGTTAGTAAAGGCGAATCTTATTCTAAGCGGCTTTACAGAGGTTAAAAACATTGAATTTGTTTCCCCAGATGAGCTTATAGCTTTGGGAGAACGGGAAGAACTTTTTGTGAGGATTCAGAACCCAATCCACAGCGAACTTTCAGTTTTAAGAACTTCGCTCATCCCGGGGCTTTTAAAAGTGGCCTCCCTGAATTTAAGGAGGGGTGTGGAATATTTAAAAATCTTTGAAGTTGGTAAAGTTTTCTTCTGGCGAGGGAAGGATGAGCTCCCTGAGGAAGTAATGAAGGTTGGCCTTTGCGTAGCAGGTAAAATTCCAAAGACTTGGGATAGACCCGAGAGGGAAGTGGATATCTACGATCTCCTCGTTGGGTTTGAGTCTTTAAAGGGCGTTTTTTCAGAAAATCTTGTTTTAGAACAGAGAGATTTGAGGTTTCAGGGTCTTTCTTCCGGTGGCGTAGTTTTGAAGGGTGACGATGTAATTGGATACGTGGGTGAAGTCTCAGCAAGATTAAAGAAGATGTTTGACATCAAGGTGCCCGTTTTTGTGATGCAGCTGGACCTTTCAAAACTGACTCCGAAGGAGCCCAAATACTCTGGCCTTCCTGCCTATCCTTCAACCAGTAGGGATATTTCAGTGGTCCTGAGAGTTAATGAATCTATAAAGGAACTCCTTGAAGTTGCAAGAGATATCTTTGGCGAATTGCTTGAAGAGTACAGAGTCCTTGACATCTTTGAGGGAAACCCCATTCCAGAGGGTAAGAAGAGTGTAACTTTGCGATTTATTTTGCGCTCAAAGGATAGGACTTTGACGCAAGAGGAAGTGGACATAAAGTTCAATAATCTCACCTCTCTTTTGATAGAAAAAGGTTACGAAATCAGGGGGTTGAATGCCTGACCTTAGTGAAGAACTCACTAAAAAAATTAGTGAACTTCTCGAAAGGGTTAATCACCTTGAAAAGCTCTCATCGGAAAAAGACGAAGTGATAAAAGAAATAATTGCGAGGCTGGAAAAAATTGAAAACAGGTTGCATAATTTAAAAAACAAAATAGAGGTGCTTAGGTAATGCCTGATTTGTTTAGCAACCTTCGTGGCAAGAGGCAAATTAGATTTAAAAATATGGAATTTGAAATTTTTTGTGATAAGGAAGATGAGGCCATTTTAGACGAGGTTGTTAATTTCGTTGAGAGCAGATTTAAGGAAGAGGAAGAAAGACTCTCAAGGATGAGGCTTGACATCGATTGGGCTACTGTGCTGGTGAATGTGATTTTTGATGTTGCATATCGGTACCTCATCCTTAAGAAAGATAGCGATAAGCTGATCGAGAGCGTAAAGTTTAACATCCACAGAATAGATGCGAAACTTGGAGGGCCTCAGAATGCATAATTATACTAAAGGAGGTGTAAATCTTTGCAGTTTGAGATTTTTGAAAATAAGAATAAGGATTTTTTGCCACTTTCTGTTAGGCTTGCGCCACAGACACTGGAGGAGTTTGTTGGGCAGGAGCACCTGGTGGGGAATGGTAAACCCCTCAGGGTCCTCATTGAAAATGGAAGGCTAAAGAGTTCCATTTTTTTTGGACCTCCTGGATGTGGCAAGACAGCCTTAGCCAGGATAGTTGCCAATTTTGTCAAGACAAAGTTTGAAGAAGTTAATGCAGCAAAAATAAAGCCTTCTGAAATCAAGAATCTTGTCGATCACCTTACTGGATACTATAAGGCAACTGGAAAGCCTGCAGTTTTATATTTGGACGAAATCCACAGGCTAAACAGGCTTCACCAGGAGTTTTTCTTGCCCTTTACAGAGGATGGAAGTCTTATTTTAATTGCATCCACCACTCATAATCCTTACTTTGCAATTTCTTCTGCTCTCTTATCCAGATCGATGCTCTTTGAATTTAAGCCACTAAGTGAAGAGGAAATTTTGAAGATTTTAAAGCGTGCGAGTAGCTTAATTTTTGAAGAGTATAAAATTGAGACAGCCGAGAATGTTCTTTTGAGAATTTCGCAGATGGCTGATGGTGATGCTCGCAGGGCCCTTAACATTCTGGAAACTGCTTTACTTGTGGCAATAAATCAGAGATTATTCCAAATAGATATGGAGCTTATTCAGGAAATTATGCCTCACAGGGCTTACACTCTCACCGAGGATGAGCATTATGATATGATCTCCGCCCTTATCAAATCCATAAGGGGTTCAGACCCCGATGCGGCGGTATATTGGCTGGTTAGATTGTTAGAACAGGGTGAGGACCCTCTTTATATTATTAGAAGGTTATTTGTTCATGCCTGTGAAGATATCGGGCTTGAGGATCCAGAGGCAATAAGGGTTGTGAGCGCCTGTAAAGAGGGTTTTGAGATGGTGGGAAGACCAGAAGGGGATATTATTTTAACCTTTGCAGTTTTATATTTGGCGTTGGCTAAGAAATCTAACGCTGTTATAAGAACCCTTGCAAAGGCAAGGGAAATTGTAGAAGAAACAGGAAAATTGCCTGTCCCCCTCCATCTAATGGATTCCCACTATCAGGGAGCCAAAAGGCTTGGCAGAGGCATGGGATACGTATACCCCTACGGTAAAAATCGAGGAGTGAAGCAGGATTACCTGCCAGATAAAATAAAAGGTATAAAGATCTTTCAGAGGGAGGAAGAACAATGATGGGAATAATTTTCGGAATTGTAGGAATTTTGGTTGGTTTTGGTTTTGGTTTTGCCTACTTTAAAGGGATTTATAAGAAGAAGTTGGAGGAAGCCCTTGGTACAGCTGAGGGTATAATTGAAAAGGCCCAGAAGGAAGCTGAAGAGATTAAGAGAGAGGCTGAAAACCAGGCAAAAGAATACTGGATGAAGGAAAGAAAGAAGTTTGAGAAAGAAGCCTTTGAGGCTAAAAAAGAACTGGAGAAAACTTCTAAAAGGTTGATCGAAAAGGAACAGGCTATCGACAAAAAAGCCGAACAATTAACAAGAAGAGAAATTGCACTTAAACAGCTGGAAAGTGACCTCAAAGAGAGGGAAAAGGCCATTCAGGCGAAGGAAGAAAGACTGGACAAGCTCAATGAAGAGGCGGCGAGAAAGCTGGAGGAGATTGCAAGGCTTACAAGAGAGGAAGCAAAACAGGAACTTCTTAAAAGTTTGGAGCAACAGGTAAGATATGAAGCAGCCCAGTTAATGTACAAGATAAGAGAAGAGGCAAAGGAAAAAGCAGAAAAGGAAGCAAAGGAGTTAGTCCTTCAGGCAATTCAGCGAGTTGCCACTGTGGTTACTCAGGAGAGTACGACGAGTATTGTCCCCATTCCTTCCGATGATTTGAAAGGTAGAATCATTGGTAGGGAAGGTAGAAATATAAAGACCTTTGAGTCAATTACGGGAGTTGAGGTAATAATCGACGATACGCCAGAGGCTGTTATCTTGTCTTCCTTTGACCCCATAAGGAGGGAGAAGGCAAGACTCACCCTCGAAAAGTTAATACAGGATGGAAGAATACACCCAGCAAGGATTGAGGAAATTTACGCTCAGGTAGAGTCAGAGTTTGAAGAGCATCTAAAAAAGATTGGTGAAGATGCCACATTAGAGCTTGGGCTTTCCGGATTCCACCCAGAACTATTAAAACAGATTGGAAAGATGAAATTCAGAACGAGCTATGGCCAGAATCTCTTGCAGCATTCTATGGAAGTTGCTTATATAGCAGGTATTATGGCCAGTGAATTAGGACTTTCGGTTCAATATGCACGACGGGCCGGGCTTCTTCACGATATTGGAAAGACAGCCGACGAGAGCTTTGAAGGTCCTCATGCATTGATTGGTGCTCAAATTGCAAAGAGGCTTGGTGAGAACGACCTCGTAGTGAATGCCATAGCTTCCCATCACGGTGAAGAATCTCCTAAAAGCCCTATTGCAATTATTGTACAGGCAGCTGACGCGATCTCCGGTTCAAGACCGGGTGCCAGGAGAGAGAGTATCGAAGCTTACTTGAAGAGGATTGAAAAGTTGGAGCAGATTGCATTGAGTTTTCCAGGGGTTGAAAAGGCATATGCACTGCAGGCTGGAAGGGAAATAAGAATCATTGTGGAGGCCCAAAAGGTTTCCGATACAGAGGCCTTCGATATAGCAAGGCAGGTTGCACAAAGAATCGAGGGAGAGGTTGAATTTCCTGGGCAGATTAAAGTAGTGGTGATCAGGGAAACTCGGGCAGTGGAGTATGCACGATGATTACAATTTTGTTTATCGGTGATATCGTTGGCAGTCAGGGGCGTGATGTTGTTAAGAACCTTCTTCCAACACTCAAGGAAGAATTTAAGGTAGATTTTGTTATTGCGAACGGTGAAAATCTTGCAGGTGGAATTGGAATAACCGAAAAATCGGCCTTAGAGGTAAAGAGAGCGGGGGTTGATGTTCTCACTGGTGGCAATCATATCTGGGACAGAAGGGAGGGAATTCCCTTTATTGAGTCTACAGATTGGGTTATAAGGCCACTAAACTACCCGCCGGGGACACCAGGGCGAGGCTTTGGACTTTTTGAGGTTAAAGGCTATAAATTGCTTGTTTTCAACCTCCTTGGTAGGGTATTTATGGAACCGTACGATTGCCCCTTTAGAGTGGCTGATGATTTTTTGGAACAACACAGAGAAAACATAGTTATTCTTGATTTTCACGCTGAGGCAACCTCCGAAAAGGTGAGCCTTGCTCATTATCTGGATGGAAGAGTTTCTTTAGTGGTTGGGACACATACCCATGTTCAGACTTCAGATGCCAGGATACTACCCGGAGGGACTGGTTACATCACCGATGCTGGGATGACTGGAGGGCTTGGGGGCGTTATTGGTGTTAAAAAAGAGCTTTTTATACGCAGATTTTTGACCCAGATGCCCGTCGGTTTTGAGCCAGAAGAATCGGAACCGGGACTGGAGGGCGTTGTTGCAAAAATAGACGAGTACACAGGGAAATGTATTGAGATATCGTCTATAAGAAGATACCTTTAAGTTTATGGAATTTCGAATAATTCCGCCTCCAGACTTATCGAAAGAAATCGCTTTTTACGAAAAATGGCTCGAGATAGGGTATAACGGTGAAATGGAATATCTTAAGAGGGGGCTTGAAAAAAGAAGAACTTTCCCAGAGTGGGTTAAATCCATTCTCGTTGTAAGGGCCTCTTATAATGATATCAATTGGGATGGAGTAGAAGTCGAAGGAAAGGTTATGATTTCTAAGTATGCAATTCGTATGGACTACCACAGGGTTTTAAAAACTCACATAGCTGAGTTTTTATCTGAGCTTGAATCGAAACATAAGGGCATTGCTTACAAGATATTTGTTGACAGTTCCCCGGTACTTGAAAAACCAATTGCCAAAAATGCGGGGTTCGGTTTTATTGGATACAATACGTTACTTTTAGATCCTGAACGGGGCTCATATTTCAACCTCGGGGGCGCTTTCCTCAGCGTCGATTTGTCTGATAGCATCGGTAATATTGATACCACTTCCTGCTTAGGTTGCAACTTGTGTATTGAGTCTTGCCCCACAAAGGCTTTGGTAAAACCGGGTGTGCTTGACGCCTCTAAGTGTATAAGTTACTTAACGGTTGAGTATAAGGGAGTAATACCCAAGGATCTCGCTGTAAGAATGGAGAGTTGGGTTTTTGGCTGTGATGTATGTCAAGAGGTATGCCCATTGAATAAGAAGGCAAAACTTACGGAAGTTTACTCTCCATATAAAAAAGAATTAGTTGCCCCATCTGTTGAGTATCTTTTAAGTCTCGATGAGGAGGGCTTCAGAAGGTTATTTGATAATACCCCCGTGTTGAGAACGGGGTATGCGAGGTTTTTGCGAAATGTTATCGTTGCAGCATTCAATTTGGGCTATCACAAATTATTATATAATATGTATAAGAGTGGGAAGCTTCAAAAGGAAAGGTTGTGGATTTTACAGCTTAAAGAGCTTGGAGTCCTAAATGAACATCGAGATTATTAAAAATAACTCGGAGCTTTTCAGATTTCTTTCCAATTTCTACGGAGGCGACTTTGAGGCCTTTTTGGATTGCGTTATAAAAAAACCCAAAAGCGCGATAAGGGTAAATACTCTAAAGGCTAACAAAGATACCATTATAGAACGCCTCCTTAAACAAGGGTTTAAACTTAAAGAAGTTGCTTTTTATGAAGATGCTTTTGTCGTTGAAGAGTCGCCCGTCGAACTTGGAAATACCGTTGAGCATTTCATGGGTTACTACTATGTTCAAAGCCTATCTTCCTTAATCCCTCCACTTGTCCTTGCGCCGCAACCAGGGGAGGTGGTACTGGATATTGCCAGTGCGCCCGGTTCTAAAACAACTCAGATGGCCCAGATGATGGAAAATAGAGGTGTTATAGTTGCTAATGATGTAGATATAAAGCGGGTTAAAGCCCTTGCCAACAACATAGACAGAATGGGTGTTCTTAATACAATAATAACTATTGAACAGGGACACAAATTTGGTAAACTTTATCCAGAAACCTTTGACAAGATTCTCGTAGATGCCCCCTGTTCTGCCCTTGGTACCCTCGGTAAAAACCCCGAGGTAGTAAAATGGTGGAGTCGAGAGAAGATTGGTCGATTAATGGCGACACAAAAGAGTCTGATATTGAGTGGATTTGATGCCCTGAAACCTGGCGGGATTATGGTTTACTCAACCTGTACGGTGACTCCCGAAGAAAACGAGTATATTGTTAACTATTTACTACAAGAGAGGGAGGGTGTTGAAATTCTTGACTTTCACTTACCCGGAGTTAAATTAAGCTCTGGACTCACTGAATGGGAACGCTTAATTTTCAGAAAAGATCTTGCAAACTGTAAACGAATTGAACCTCATCTGAACCCTGGATTTGAGGGCTTTTTTATCGCCCTTATCAGGAAATCACCTTCTTGATAAGAAAGTTTCAATGGAGTCCATTACCGCAAAGATCATAGGCTGTAGCATTCTATCCAGCTCGTCCCTTACCATGTCTTCCCAGTGCCCGAACAGGAACATTTCACCTTTGTCTTTTATTTCGCTTTTTGCATTTATTTTATAAATTAACTGACCTTTCTGGTACACATACATTGTAGCTTTTATCCAACCTTCTGTGTTGAACTTGTACTCAAGGCCGTTTGGCTGTTGCGGAATTTTGTGAATTTTGAAATTTACATAAAATTTATCGAGGGTACCCTGCAGAACTATATCGGCTTCCTCTTCGTTTCGAGCGAGAGGGAACAAATTGGAATTTTGAATCTCTTTTATAAAGGCTCTTCTCAAAAAGTCCCTCGGTTCTATTACAAAAACATTCTTGAGGTTGTGCTCAGTTCCGATTAATTCCATTTCACCGAATACTGAATCGCTGGTTTCCTTGAATTCTCCCACATATATTCGCAGGTTATAACTTCTAGGCCAGGTTAGACTTCGAGATTTGTAGTCATAGGTGAGCTTTATTGCGCCACAGGAGGCAAATATTGTCACCAAAATTGGTATCAAATTTTTTAAGGTTTTCATTTCTCACCCCCGTTTTAGTATGTGGCTAAGTGCTTGAAATGTCAATAGGTTTTGAATGCTCTTGACAGTGGATGGCTTTCCTATTAAAATTTTACCAAAGCAAACAAAGGAGGTATTAAGACATGGCGACATTGATAGATTACTGGAATAAAGGTGGTACAGTGATGTGGGGTCTTCTCGTCCTCGCCATCATTGGGTTGGCGTTCATAATAGAGAGGCTCATATCCCTATTCGTAAAGATAAAGGGCGATCCAAGAGTTTACTTGGAGACGGTAATAAAGAAGATTGAGGCCCAGGGTATTGATGCAGCCCTTGCATACCTTAGAAACGAAAAGAACCCTATTGCTAAGATTCTTGAAGCTGGTCTCGAGAAGGTAGATAAGGGAAGGATAGTGGTAGAAGAGGCTATGACAGCGAAGGCAGCCACCGAATTTGGTTTCTTAGACAGAGGAATGATATACCTCCAGGCTGTTGCCACCCTTGCACCAATTCTTGGATTCCTTGGAACAGTGACTGGTATGATTAAAGCATTTAATGCAATAGCTGCAGCAGGTGAAGTAGAACCCACCATCGTAGCTGCAGGTATCTCGGAAGCTTTGATTACTACTGCGGCTGGACTTTTCATTGCTGCACCTGTTGCTCTCTTCTACGCACTTTTTGCAGATCGTATAAATAACTTCTCCAGGGCTATGGAAGAGACCTCAAATGCGTTTGTTGATTACCTTGTAGAGTCGGGTGTGCTTGAAAGATAACCTTAAGGAGGGGTAACTTGCCCGTTTTACCAAAGTCTAAAATACCACAAGAGGCTGAGATTCCAACAGCCTCTATGGCGGATATTGCCTTCCTCCTTATCATCTTCTTTATGACCTCGACCGTATTTATGAGGGATAAGGGGCTAAAGCTCGTTCTGCCAGAAAAGGCTGGCGGTCAAGTTGTGAAGATTGGCGGTGAGAGGGTCATAAGGGTTTCCATTAACGATGTTGGCGAAATTTATCTTGAGGAGGAAAATATAACTTCTCTTTCTGATCTTAAGGAAAAACTTGCAAATAGAATTTTAGACTACAAAGCGAAGCACGAAGGGAAGGATCCATTGATCATAATAAGAACTAATGTGGAAGCCCCTTACGAAAAAATGATTGAGGTCTTTGACGTTATCAAGCAGATCCCTGAGGCAAAGGCAGTATCTCTCGCCAGCATTAAAACGGGAGGCTGAAAAATGCGTTTAAAACAAAAAGTAACAACCCGAGTTAACATCCCCACTGCCTCCATGTCTGATATTGCCTTTCTTCTCTTGCTATTTTTCCTCGTTACCACTAAGTTTAGAAAAGAAATTGGGTTTAAGGTTTTATTGCCTGAGGCGAGGGCAACAGAGAGAATAATAAAGACGGAAAATCTTGCCCGAATTTATATCAATTCGAAGGGTCAAATCTCGGTAGATGATTTCCTTGTGAATCCTGAAGGTGTTGCGTCCCGTTTCAAATTGAAGGTTCTTGAAAACCCTGGTGTTATTGCATACATCAAGGCCGATAAGAGGGTGAAGTATGACTATGTCGATCAGGTGCTTGAAGCTTTGCGCGATGCGAAGGCGTTGAGGGTGATTTTCGCAACGGAGTTCAAAAAAGGTTAGGGGGTGATTTAAAATGGCAGAAATTAAGAAAAGATATGCCAAATCTAAAGAGTTGATTGATGAATATCCCGATGATCTTGCTCGCAGCGTCTTCCTTGCGGAGTTTATTCTTTTGGTTCTCTTTTTAAGTGTCAGGAAAATAAATGTCACTCCTTACCAGCCAAGGCAGGTTGAAAGTACTTACGTTGAGGCTGCTGGTTTAGAAGTTGCAAAAGAGATGGAAGCACCACCTCCACCCAAACCTCAAGTAACCGTCCAGGTCACCGAAGCCGGCGAGGGTGGTGGTGCGGAAGAGTCGAACGTCGAAATTGCTCCAACAACGGTTTTTAGCGAGCTTGAAGCACCACCTCCAGCAGCGGATACCACTGTTTATGACTATGCTGTTGTTGAAATTAAACCGCAATTGAAAAAGACCGTTACTCCAAAATATCCTGAACTGGCAAGGAAAGCAGGGATTGAAGGAATGGTCTATGTCCTTGCAATTGTAGGACCCGATGGCAAGGTAAGAAGTGCGACGGTGGCGAAGAGTGATAATCCTATCTTCAATGATGCTGCTGTTGAGGCAGTTATGCAATTTGAATTTTCTCCTGCTATTCAGCAGGATAAACCTGTAGCCTGTAAAGTAATTGTCCCTGTTAGATTCACATTGAGGTGATGATTTCAATTAAGGAGACATAACCTAAAAGGAGGGTAGCCCTATGTCACTACGGAGGGCACTGTGTGTTGTGCTGGCAGGGGTAATAGCGATTGGTACCCTATATGCCGGCACAACGGGAAAGATAGCCGGTAGGGTCTTCGACAAAGAAACGGGAGACCCCCTACCCGGCGCAAACGTAGTAATTGTGGGTACCAAAATAGGTACCTCCACCGACCTCGATGGCTACTACTACTTAATAAACATACCACCGGGCGTCTATACCCTCAGAGCATCAATGATCGGCTACAACCCACAGGAAATATCTAATGTCGTTGTTAAGGCAGACTTAACTACAAATATTAATTTCTACCTCACATCCACCGCAATAAAGACCGAAGAAATTGTGGTCACAGCCCAGAGAGAACTGGTTGAGAGAACTGCAACGGAAACCCGTAGAGTGGTCAGCCAGCAGGATATTGCACAACTCCCTTACACAAACTTCCAGAACGCCATTCAGATGCAGGCCGGTGTGACTGGTGTTAATATCGTAAGGGGTGGTAGAAGTGACGAAGTTGCATACTATGTTGACGGTATGCTCATTAACTCACCTGTTTATGGGACCTTCTACGGATACATAAATACCTCCGCTATTCAGGAAATGTCACTTATAACCGGTGGCTTTAATGCAGAATATGGTCAGGCACTTTCCGGTATTATTAACGTGGTTACAAGGGAAGGTGGAACCAAGACATCGGGTGATTTGACAATTAGAACCAATGAGGTGTTAATTCCTGAAAAACTCAGCAATAATGAGACCAGAACCACTTTGACCCTTGGTGGACCTGTACCTTTTACGAATAAAAAGATCAGGTACTTTGTATCTGCAGAAACGAGGTGGAGAGATGGCTTATACGGCTTCAACTATATACCGAAGGATGATGAATGGTATCCCATATTGAAAGCATACGAGCAGGGGACCGATGAATTTCGTGCCTTTGTCGATACCGCTAAGGTTTGGTGGTACAACCCCGCAGCGGATTCAGCAGACCCTAACTATTCAGTAAAACCATACTGGAAAGATTACTATGAGATGGCGAAGTACTGGAAAGACTACTATACAAAGCATCCTTATGTGCTCCCTCATACTGCAAGGCAAGATTATTACTTACAGGGGAAAATTAGTTTTCTCCCCCTTGAGAATTTAAAGGTACTCCTTGCTGGTAATCTTGCAAAAGAGCAAAGCGAAACTTATGATTACGGAGGCGATCAGAGATTCAAATATCGTGAGTGGAGAAATAGGGTCAACCTTGACAGACGTTATCAAACCACTTTAACCATTAACCACATATTGAGGAACAACCTCTTCTACACTTTGAATGTGGGGTACTTCTACTCAAGGGCGAGAAGGGGTATCCTTCGTCCAGATTACCAGCCCTACTGGTTCGAAAAGTACTTACCCAATGTTAAGAAAATCCTTTATTCGAGGAAGATTGATGAACTCTTCTCAGATTACAGATTTATTGGTTATATCCCTGATCCACCCACAGCCAAAGTGGTAATTCCAGGTTACTACATGTATAACTTTGGTCCTGGAAACCCGTGGGGTGTTGGAGACCAAGCGCATGTGAACTTTGTCCATACGGGTGATTATCGTGTTCTTCATAGAAGGATAGAGCAAACCTACAGCCTTAAGTGGGACCTTACCTGGCAGGCAAACAAATATCATGAGTTCAAAACCGGTGTCGAGTTAAGGCGCCATGACATTAACTTTTATCATAATTCATTACCTTGGGACCAAAACCCATTCTTGGATGTTTATCAGACCAAGCCTTATCAGGCATCTGCTTATGTTCAGGACAAGATGGAGTTCGAAGGGCTTGTGGTCAACGCAGGTTTAAGGTTTGACTATATCAATCCAAAGAAAACTTATTACATAAGCATTGCTGGTCTTGGACCTAATGATGTTTATGTAATTAAACCCTCGGATACAATTCCAAAAGAAGTTAAGCCCAAATGGCAATTATCACCAAGATTGGGTATATCTCATCCAGTTACTGAACGTCAGGTGTTACATTTTGCCTATGGTTATTTCTTCCAGACTCCACCCCTTGAGTACTTCTATTCCTCAACTCACATGAATATAGACGAGATTATGTCCCGTGGTAACCAGCTCGTTGGAAACCCTGATTTGAACGCCGAAAAACAAATTGCCTTTGAAGTTGGAGTTGCTAACCAGATCAATGACTTTTCCGCTCTCGATATTACAGCTTTCTATAGAGACATTTATAATTGGGTAGGTTCCCGTAAGGTAAAGGCCATACCTATGTCCTTCTACATCTACACCAATGCTGCTTATGGAAACTCAAAGGGTATTGAGTTGACTTATCAGCTCATGCAAAAGAATTTCAACTTTAGACTTGCATATACCTTGCAGTTTGCTGAAGGTACTGAGTCAGACCCCTTTGAGGCCTATGAAAACCTCTACTATCAGACAATTGGTATAGATCCTATCACTGGAGAACCTGCTGCATGCCCATCCAGTATAGTGCCTCTTGCTTATGATCGCAGACATACCATTAATGCAACCCTTAATTATTCAACACCTAAGGGGCTCGGTCCCTATGGTATCCTTGGAGATATTAACTTTATCATAGTCCACAGTTCTCAGAGTGGTACACCCTATACTCCAAGAGACCTTCGCGGCAATATCGTAGGTGACATCAACTCTGAAAGGACTCCATGGACTCACAACACTGACCTCACAATATCAAAAGGCTTTAATGTGTTTGGAAAGACCATTGAACTGAGATTTGAAGGCTTCAATATCTTTAACATAAAGAATGTGGTAAGCGTTTACCCAACGACGGGTCTGCCCGACGATGATGGTTCAGCAAGAATAATTACAGTTTCACAATTCGGAAACACCAATATAACTCTTGGTTCAAAAGGTTATAATCCACTCCGGGATCTTAATGGTGATGGTGTTTTAACTCCTGAAGAAATGTATAAGTCTTATCTCCTTGCTCTCAAAGATTATCTTGCCACACCTTTCAACTACGGCGCACCTATCCAGCTCAGATTTGGTTTTGTTTTCAGGTTCTAAGGAGGTTTTAGAATGAAGTTATTTAAAAAACTAACAGTATCATTCTTAATATTGGCGGGTGTGCTCTATGCCCGCACCGCAACCATCCAGAGTGGAACAAAGGTATATAGCTACGGTATACTCGATGGCTCCGAGCTTTGTATGTACATAACTAATTTTGGAACCTTTGCACACAATGTGGTTCAGGGTGGTTCAGGTGGATGGTGGCCGAGGGTTAGAAGGAACGAAACCTACATCTACGGCGCTGGGGTTTGGGTTGGCGCTTTGAAAAGAAATACAAGCAATCCAGCTAAATGGGATACCGTGGTAACCTTCTTCTATAACCCCAACAGTGGACAGTCCGAAGGTACGCCCGCCTTAGTTCCAACATGGATCAAAAGGGATGTGATCATCAATGAGCCTGATCCTACCGACTACACTAAGGCTATTTCCGATCCTCAGGCGAGGGTTTACCTTTCCAGTTCTGACAATGCGGGGTATCCCTGGCCCATCAAAGAAGTAACTTCTTCTGGAGACACTGTAAACTATTTCCTTTCTACCCTCGATTCTTATACAAGATATACGGACCTCAATCCGTCAAGACAGGAATCCGGGTCAAGGCCTCTGGGCATATTGGTTGACCAATGGTCTTATCAATTTGATGTACCAGGTCTAAAGGACATCACATTCCTCATCTTTAGAGTAAAGAATATTTCTGGCGATACTTTAAAGGATGTTTACATAGGCGCTGTTTATGATGATGATATCGGTAACGAGGCCGGTTCCAATGCCAATGACCTCGTTGGCTTCGTTAGATCTTATGACTTCGGCTCTGGTCCTGTAATGCTTAACCTTGCTTATCAGTATCAGCTTGTACCTGAGCCAGGTTGGATAGGAGTTGATGGGCGCGGCCTTCCTGGCGTGATAGGCAGTGTATTTCTCAAGAGCCCATTAGCTACTAAACAAGTTATTATTTATGATACCATCGGTACCCATGTTGGTCCTGATACTGTACACCCTGGTGAGCCTCTCGGTATGACTGCTTTTAAGATTTTCACCATACAGATTGACCCGAGAGACGACAAGGAAAGATATGTGATTATGTCAGGCTATGACCCTGTATCGGCCGGTGGCAGGTACAATCCATTTATGGACGATGTGTATGGTCCAGGTGATAAGAGGTTCGGTCAAATTTCTGGACCCTTCGATATGGCGCCGGGCTCAGACGCAGAACTTGTTGTAGCGGCAGTTATTGCGAAGGATAGCACCAATATCAAATACGTTGCTAAGAAAGCCTGGGACGTATATTCCGCTAATTTTATTGCACCTCAGCCGCCTGCAAAGCCGAATCTCTATGCATGGGGTAAAGACAAAGAGGTAGTCCTTTACTGGGATAACACTGCTGAGGTATCGAGAGACAGATTCTACGACATTGAACACGGTTCTAACCCGCTGTATAGAGAATACGACTTTGAGGGTTATATTCTCAGGAGGAGCATGGATGGTGTGAAGTGGGATACCCTCGGAAGATGGGATTTGCCTAATGAATTTACAGTGGTATATACCGACAGTGTGAGAGACTATATGGGCCGTAACATTTACACTGATTCGATCTTCCTCGGCACAAATACCGGTTTGGTTCACAGTTATGTCGACAGGGACACTATGCTTAGAAATGGTGTAAGATATATTTATGAAATCCTCCCGTATGATATTAACTATTCATCTGGAACCTGGTTCTCTTTAACAGGTGCTCCTGGAAGAGTAATGGTTGTGCCTCATAAGAATCCAGTGGAAGAGGTGGCACCAGAGATAAAGGTTACAAAGAAGGGTATTGAAAATGTTTTCAAGTACGCAGGCGCTTTTGTAGCTACTAAGGATATGTCGGTATTAAAGCCCGGCAAGTACTACATCAGGTTTGAATATGCGGGAATGAGAAATAGAAAGCAAGACCTTCCTTCCAATATGGTATGGCCTCTCTACAACGTTTATGTCTTTGATGAGAATGGCGACACAGTTGTAATGATACCAAAGGATAAAATCCTTGTCACCTATGATACCACTTCCCTACTGGCCAAGTATACCTTCATCTTCCCCAGTGACCTTACTTTTGGTGGAGCTGTTGTGAGTGAGCCTAAGTTTGAAATTAATACTGACCTTGCCAATAGTTACTTCATTGCAGATACTGCTCTATTTGCTTCAACAACATGGAAACTTGCTACTAGCGGTTGGACCTGGGATACAACATTGAGGGCCTACAAGCAAGGTGCGAAGTCAAGGGGTGCTTTCTTTGCAGGTTCGGTGTATAAACTGAGATGGACCTACACCGATAACGGTGATTCGGTGACCCTAATTGTAATAGACACTCTTACAGGGGATACAATCCCCTTCGACCCTGTAGCGGGAAAAGACAGTATTGCAACTGGCTGGTCCTTTGTATGTGGTGGTGGTGCTCCTACTGCCTTAAGGCTCAAAGCGGTTTCTAAGATACCCTCAAATGCAACAGCAGGACTCACGAGATATGTAATGGGAATTAGATTGCCGGGTTCTGATCTTATGAGACTTGCTGATTACACTACTTCTGGTGGCATTCCTGCTGATGGGACAGAATGGATAATTTCAACCTATGTTACTCCGACAAAGGCTCAGGTTAGTAGAATTCCAACGAATAAAGACTACTATGAAGCTGAGCTTTCTGGCCTGCAAACCTTACCAGTGACACAGGATATGCTGGAGAAAGTCAAAGTTGTACCCAATCCGTACTATGTACTAACACCCCTTGATAGAAGCAAAGAATTCCGTACTGGCGGAGTGAGATTCATAAATCTCCCCAAGAATGCAACTATTAGGATATACAACCCTGCAGGCGACCTTATTAAGGTTATTGAGGTAACTCCTGAAAATGACGGAGAAGTTACATGGAACCTCCTTACCGAATATGGAATCAGACCGGCCAGCGGTATCTACCTCTACCACATTAAGACTCCGGATGGGAAAGAGAAAACGGGGAAGATTGCTGTGATATTCTAAGGAGGGGAAAATGAAGAAAATTCTATTTTCACTAATAATTGTTGGATTTGCATCGGCAGCCTTGCTTGAGAAGCCCACCTTTACGAAGGTGGGCTTCACCGGGGCCTCTTTCCTAAAGGTCAATACCAGTGCAAGGGTGCAGGCTCTCGGTGGTGCCTTCATTGCCATTTCCGACGATATTAACGCCCTCTCTATAAACCCAGCGGGACTTAAGAATTTGAAGGAAACTGCTGTCCTTGCCAACTACACCGATTGGATTGGTGATTTCACATATAGCTATTTAGCCTATGCTATGCCCCTTCCTTATGGTGCCTTCGGAATCCAGGTAGGATTTATGAATTATGGTTCCTTTGAGGAAACCACACTGGATCAACCTGACGGGACAGGTAACAAGCTAAGTGCGTCAGGGAGTTTTGTAGGCTTTTCCTACGCCAGGGCTCTTACTGACAAACTTGGGGTTGGAATTACACTAAAACTTCTTAGGGAAGCCATTGCCAGGGAGTCTGCTTCAGGCTTTGCCTTTGACCTTGGAACCCACTACAATACTGGTTTCAAGAACCTAAGGATCGCTATGTCTATGCAGAACTATGGATCGGATCTCTCCTTCAAGGGACCAGATCTCGATATTGGCGCTATTCCGCCCGACTGGACTCAATACTACAATTATGGTGGATCTACACTACCCACTACCTTTAAGACTGCTCCTTACAAATTGCCCCTCGTTTTCAGAATTGGCATTGCAACGGACCTCGTGGACCTACCAATGCACAAACTTACCTGGGCTTTCGATGTTCAGCATCCCAATGACGGTGCCGAGAAGGTTATGACTGGGTTCGAGTACACCTTTGATAGAATGCTCTCCTTGAGATTTGGCTATAGATTGGATCCCGACAGAACTTATGACGAGTGGAACGAAGGGAACTACACTTACGGGCTTTCTGGTGGCTTGGGTCTTAAGCTCGGTTTTGGACCTTCTCGTGCGGGAATCGATTATGCAGTGATGGATAACGGACTTCTCGGCCTCAATCACTTTGTGACTTTAACTTACTCCTTCTAAACTGTGAAGAAAGCTCTGATTAAAGGGGCAGGACCGAAGGTCCTGCCCCTTTTTCTTTTTGTTTCCTTTTTATTTGCCGCTCCCTTCAAATGGACTCTGGGTCTTTATATGGCCGGAGACAACGACCTTGCCACCGCCCTTGATGAAGACCTCAGGGAAATCAAGAAGGCAAAAATCAGCAAAGATTTGAACGTTGTTATATTTGCAGATAGAGGTGGATTTTCGGAGTCCCCAGGCACATATATTTACGCAAAAAGGGATACATTCTTGATAACTTTTTTAAATTTGGGCAATCTCGATAGTGGCGATCCAGCAACTCTCTCCTTTTTCGTAAATTATCTAAAGATTAATTTTCCTTCAGAAAACTATGGGCTATTGATCTGGGGGCATGGGACGGGTTGGAGTAAGAGTGACCCCCTCTTTTCCAAAAGTGTTGCCTATGATGCCGTAAGTTCAAGTTCCATAGAAGTCTTTAATGGAGAGCTTTCTGCCAGCTTGCCGGATTCTCTTTTCAAGTTGATAGTTTTTGATGCCTGCCTAATGGGGAGTATTGAAGTATTATGGGAACTGCAGAATAAAACAAAGTATGTGATAGCCTCACCATCCCTTGTGCCCTCTTTTGGATTGGATTATTCAAAATTATTAGAAACTTTTAGTGCCGATGAAGATGTTGAGAATGTGCTAAAAAGAATTGTTGACGACTATCTCTCTTTTTACGATTCCTTGGGCTTTACCATTTCACTCGGTGTTTACGATTTATCAAGGATCGATACCACAGAAGAAATTTTAAAAGGGGTGGTAGAGTCAAGTTATAGTAAAACAACAACGGAGCTCCTTAAGTATCGTTTCAATGCTTTGACCTATAACACTTACTCCAATGAGGTTTTAGATACCTTTGCTATTCTTGTGGACGTTGTTGATTTGCTTAATAAGGGATGGGGGATAAAGAGTTTGCCCCTTATATTTTACGCAAAGGGGAATTTCCACTTTAGAAATTCCAGCTTTTTGTCGGTCTATTTCCCTTTAAGCTATTCCGTTTTAAAGAGGGATTTTGTAAGGTACGAAAAATTGCGCTTTGAGAGAAGGGTAAAATTTTCGGATCTTCTTTTAAATACATTGAAAGATTCTATCTCTCAAGGTGACACCGTTTACGCCCATTTTAGGAAGGAAAAAAGTGGTATTGTTTTAACTCTGCAAAACCTTATAAAGGCGAGTCAATGGCAATGTGAACTGAAGATAGAAAAAGATGGGATCCTCAAGCAGAGGCTTTTCTCCACTTCTGGAAAATTTCTTTTGAGATTGACACCAGGGAATTACAAATTCTATCTGGATGTGATTTCTGGAGATGGGACCTATCGTTATTCACTCTCTTTGTTTCCGGATAGTTTAAGGGTAGATGAAAGGGATACACCTTATTACAACTCTATTGTGGATACTATTAATGGCGGACGGGACATCTTAGGAAGGGAATCTAAAAGAGAAAAGGGAATTCTTTTTAAAAATGGTAAGAAGTACCTTGTTTACTAAGGATTGTTTGTGTGTTTTATAAGTCGTTTAATTTCAATGGATTAAACAAAACTTGACAAAACTAAAGGGGAAAGTTATAATTTAAACACCTTTAAAAGGAGGTGCTAAATGCTCAATATAATATTGTCAGTGCTACTGGCAGGGGTACCTGTCCTGCCGAGGCCCGCTGATGATTACAATGGGAACCCGGGCAAGATTGAACCCGGCCAACCCCCGTCAGTGATCATCTGCAACCAGCCTGCTGCTGGTGGATGGAGACCGGTAATTATGTCTGGTGAGGCCCACAACAACCTCCTCTGGTTCGGTCCCAATAACCTCGCTTTCCTCGGCTCCGATATTTCTGGATCAAACTGGGAAGGCGCTTCAGTGTGGTATACCACCGATAACGGTGCCACCTGGACTAAGTATAATATAAACTCAACAGTCATTAACAGAGTGTACCCTGATGCCTACTACGATGCCACAACAGGTACACCCTGGTATGCTTATCAGATACGTCCTGGAACAGCAGCATCAAAGATATATGTTGCCAGGGATGATGGACTTTCTATAGGCGCTCCTGGACTCTTCACAGAATCCCAGGTTACCAATGGTGAGGGGACTTATGGCGAATGGATACCCACTGTCGTGGCCAAGGGTGATACCGTTGTTGTCTCTTATATAAAATTTGACCTTGGCCTCGGCGCCTGCAAGACGTCCTTTGATGGTGGCGCCACATGGGGGAATGAGGTGATAATTGATGGAAACCAGGTACTGGATAACCCCAATATGCTCCTTGTTGGAAATACCCTTGTCTTCTACAGCTTTGACGGCGATATTATTGACACCATCATTTTCTGGAAATCTACCGACTGGGGTCAGACCTGGCAGGGACCTTACAAATATACATCTTCCGCTGTTCAATATGGCTTTGCGTCCTGGTGGTACTCTTACGCTGGTGCAGCCTACCAGGGTAAGGCCCATGTACTTGCAGTTATGAGCGAAAGTGGTGTCGAAAACGGTATTCTCTACCACTATGTATTTGACCCTGCTACAAATTCAATAACGGAAGAATTTGTACATGGATATGTCTATCAGGATACCGCCGGTGTATATCACACTGGCATTCCTCAGGCGAGAACTCCGAGCGTGGGTGTGACCCAGGATGGTTCTAAACTTGTTGCCATGTTTATGGATTATGATACATCTGGTACTTACAAAGATCTGTACTTTAAAGTCTTTGATGGAAATACATGGTCACCAGAGGCCCCCGTCTTTGCAGTGCAGGATACCTTTGATGAGGGTAGAGGTGACTTCTGCCCGACGGTTTATGACGATGGCAATAACTTGAACCTCTTCTTTGTCTGCTCCAGTGGATCAGTTAACTATGTAAATATTTACTATGCTACTTCACAAGTTGTTATTCCATCGGTCAATGAAACAAGGCCCACCTTCGCGCTCAACGTAAGGCCGACCATCGTCACGGGGAATATGAATGTCGAATTTGCGCTTCCTAAGACCGCTACGGTGGACATTACAGTTTACAATGCTTCTGGTCAGAAGGTGAAGACCCTCTACAGTGGAAGCCTGAATGCAGGCAGCCACAGAATGAGCTTCAATTCTGACTTCGGTAAGGGAATCTACTTCGTCACGGTCACCGTGGATGGCAAGTCCACAGCCAGAAAGATAGTGGTGAAGTAAGATTACCGCAGGCGGACGGAAAGCTCGGGGGACCCCGCAGGGGTCCCCCAATTTTTTAGAGAAGAAATTTAATTCTTGAAAATTATTTTTTGAAAGGCCCTCTTAAAATTTAAAGGCTAAAAAAAACATGTTCTGGGCTAAAACCTATTTTCAGTGGGTTCCGAGGACTGATTGTAAACAAAAAATTGATATTCGCATTAGTCATGGGCATTAAAGCCTAGTTCTGAGGAGTTAATAGGACACACAAAATAGGCTTGGAATCTGAATCTCCTTAAAGGGCTGATACTTCCCATTTCAACTAAATTTTGCACAAAAGGGTAACGGATTACCTTCTTTTTAATTACGAGTAGACTTTGTGATCCGCCTTTAAAAGTTTACTGGCAGAGGTAAACAAAATTTGTTGTAATAAAGAATCTCTGGTTTTCCAAAGGTAGAATGCTTAAAATTTTTCCCTCTAAAAGGGGAAGGCTTTGAAGGTTAAAATCTTCGCCAGTAAAGGTTGCTAAGAACTGACCTTTTATTACATACAAGTTCCCTTCCATTGAACAAATTATCTGTTCAGGTTCCTGGAAAGGCAAAGGGTAAGCGATTGTTTCCTTTGCTGTTATTTTTAAAAGTTTATCAAAGGTGATGGCCCAGAGGGTATCATCCTTTGCTACAAAATCAAAGATCCTTTCATCAAGATCAGGTTTTTTAGAGAGTGCAAACAGTGAGTCTTTCTGGTAGAGGAAAAGTTTACCATCCAGTAAAATTGGAATTCCACTCTTTGTGATCGATGCTTTCACCTTTTCATAGTTTGAAGGTAAATTTAGTGCCATTAAAGACTCGCCATCAATGGTCATTAGTTTTATTGAATTTCCTTCTTGAAACAAAATTTTGCCATCTTTAAATTCGAACACCTTAGCAGGATTAATGTCCAGTTTATTATCAAAAACAATTCGTTCTTTCCAGAGTGTATAAATTCTCCCTTTGCTACTAATCAAAAAGAGAGTGGAATCCTTCGCATCCATTGCCAGAAAGTTTTCCGTAGGTTCAAGATTGGTAGGGTAGTATATTTGGGATTTTAAGTTGATACTCAATTTTGTCAGCGAGTTCTGGGTTAAGAGGTAAAGGGTGTCCTTTTTAAATCCACAGGCGATTATCTCCTGTACTTTTGGGAGCCCTAAGATTACTGAATCAACGTAGTTTCCTCTCGGCCTTGAATAGAGAAAAACTCCGTATCCGCGAGTACCCACAAAAATTAAGTTGGAGAGGGAATCAAAAAGCACTGTGGAAAATGGTACGAGATTCCCGTTGGGATTAAGAATCGGCGGTAAATTAATGGATTTCTTCACCTCCTCACTGGCGAAGTTGTAATACCTTTCTTTTAGAGAATCGGGAATGGGAAAGCCCGAATAGTCAAGTAACATTTGCTTTCCAGAACCTTTAATCATAAGACTTCTTTGGCCTACACCGAGCTTTTCAGGGGTAAAATCCAGGGTAGTAAGGTAGAACTCTTCGTGGGAGGGGATATTGTAATAGCAAAGGTCTTTGTTGTTTTTGAAGTAAAAGATTCTTGTTCCATCGGGGGATAAAACCCCATATTTAGGGTTTACGGTACTAAAAAAGGTGGAAACTGTTTTGCTATTTAGGTCATAAACACCAATGCCACTTGTGGATGTAATTACAAGGGAATTGAAGGTTTTAGATAAACTGACAACATTTGAAAGATCAGGAACGGCAAGGCATTGTAAAAATAAAATAGAAAAGAAAAATTTCAACTTCTTACCTTTTTAAAGGCCCGATTTAAATTCTTGAGTACTTTTGTTGGGGTAACCGTTTCAAAGGTTTCCGTTTCCAGCAAAAGGTCAGCACTTAGCCCGTGGATGAAAACTCCAGCAAGTGCAGTTTTTAATGGATCTTTAATGCGGGGGTAAAGGCCGGCGATAATGCCCGTTAAGAGGTCACCCATTCCTCCAACGGCCATTCCCGGATTACCTGTAGGGTTGAAGAAAATTGAGTTTCCATCAGAGATAATCGTAGGTGTTCCCTTTAAAACTACCGTGGCATTTAACTTCGAAGAGAGTTCCTTTGCAAAGTTGACGCGGTTTTTATTAATTGCAGAGGCAGAAACTCCACTTAGTAAAAAGGATGCTTCACCGGGATGGGGAGTTATAATGTCCTTTGTGGTTAATACGGCCTTTAATTCAGCTAATGCCCAGATTCCGTCTGCATCTATGATTTTTGGTATTGGAAGTTTTAGAGTTTCTTGAAATAATTGGATCGTGGTCTTGTTTCTCCCAAGGCCGGGTCCTAAGGCGATCACATCGTAATCCCCTTTCAAAACTTCCCTGAAATCTTCTAATTTGCTGTAGGATCTTACTATTACTTCGCTGCACTTTGTTTGCATTATAGGGCGAATTTCCTCGGGGACCGCGAGGTAGACAAGTCCAGCACCTGCATTTATAGCAGACTCGGCAGCGAAATAGGCAGCCCCGGTGTATTCTTTGGAGCCGGCAACGACAAGAACCTTTCCACATTGACCCTTATGCTCATCTCCGCGGTAAGAAGGTAAAATATTTTTTATGTCCTCCAGTTGAACCCAAAATTTTTGAGAATCTACTAAATTCTCTGGAAGACCAATATCTACAATCTTAATATCTCCGGAGTAGTATTTACCTGGATAGAGTAAAAGTCCCGTTTTTGGGAAGGCGAAGGTGATGGTGTAGTCTGCCCTGAAGGCGATATTTCCTACTTCACCTGTTTCTCCGTTTACTCCCGAAGGGATGTCACAGGCAATCTTAAGACCCTTTTTTGAATTTATTTTCTCAATGATCTCAAGGTGAGGACTTTGGAGTTCTCCTCTAAAACCCGTTCCGAAAAGGGCATCTATATAAAGGTCAAAGTCAAGGTTTCCTTCTAAAAATTGAGTGTAATCTTTTATTGAAATGCCTTCCTTTGTGGCTCTTTCCAATTGATATAGGGCATCCCCTGAAAATTCTGCCTTATCGCTTGAAAGGAAAACAGTAAGTTCCTTTACTTTTTTGTGAAGATGCACTGCCGAAACCAATCCATCGCCGCCATTATTTCCTTTACCGCAGAATACCGCAACTCTTATGTCTTTTAATCTTTTTCCGAAAAGGCTTTTAATGAAATCCGCTAATCCTTTACCTGCCCGCTCCATCAATTCAAGAGAGGGAATGCCCAGTTCCTCGATAGCCCTTTTATCTGCCTTCCTCATCTCTTCTGGAGTAAGGACTTTTATTGCCATCCAATAACTCCTTTTAATTTCTCCTTCATCTTTGAAACATGACTTCCTTCCCAGTAATACCTATGGCAGGAGGGGCAATAGTAGAATTCATCGTGGGTGTCAAAGACGAAGAATGGGACTTTTCCTCTAACAAGCTCTTTGTCGATTTTAACAATGGGGACATTGCATTCCATACATAGGGAAAGGAAGTCTATTTTATCGACGAGGTTAAATTGGTTTAGCACCATTTTTAGCTGGATCAATGGGTTGTCGTGGTCAGGGAAGAAGATGGTAAGTTTGCCTTTGTATTTTTTAAATTTTGTGTTCCGCGTAAGTACAATTCTATCAGAATTTTCAAATTCTTTTATATTTTCAAGGTTTAGGCCACTTTTTATATAGATTGTGTCAAATCCACACATCCGGAGAAGCCTTGCCAGCTTCCCCAACATCGAATCACAGAGGAAGTTCATTTTATTGTGATAGAATTATGACGGATTCTCTGAGGATTTCTGCACAAAGGATGGCACTGCTGTGTGTGGGGTCAAGGAATGGATCCAGTTCCACAAGGTCCATTGCTAAAAGTTTTCCCTTGAGGAGTTTTAATGATTCCAAGAGTTCTTTAAATGTAATGCCCAGGGGCTCTGGATTTGAGACGGCGGGCATAATCGAGGGATCGAGGACGTCGATATCGAGGGTGAGGTAAAAGGGACCCTTTTCTTCTAGAAGTTTCTTAAGCGGTTCTAAAACCTTAAAAGGTTCTCCTCTTTTTAAGTTTTCCTCAGGAAAAAAGGAGCGATAGCCGAAGGTAATGACCCTATCTTCTCCCACGATCTCTTCTACCCTTTTGATAACGGTGGCGTGGGAGAGCTTATTACCCATGAAGGAATCTCTTCTGTCTAAGTGGGCGTCAAGGTGTATAACTGTGAATTCTAATCCTTTCTCATGTAGGTATTTGATAATGGGATAAGTAACAAAGTGATCGCCTCCAAGGGCGATGAAAGGTGGTTCCAGTTTTAGCCTGTTAAAGAGGCTCAGAGCTTTTCTGACAAACTCCTCGGGATTTTCTTTGGAATAAAAGTAAAAGTCACCAAGGTCCTCGAATTCTGGAACGGGCTCCTTTTGGTGAATGCTGTACCACTCTATGGAGTCATAAGCCCACCTAATGTGGGCAGGGGCCAGTTGAACACCGGGCTGGAAATTTTCCGGACCTTCGTAAGGTAATCCTAAAATTTTAACGGAACTCATTGAGGGCCTCTTTTAAATATTGCGGAAGTGCGGTCATGCCTCTGTGGATTTCCTCGTTGTAGTATTTTAGGCCTTCAGGAATCTGCCTTTGGATTTTGTTTATGTCAAAATTTTCTCCAAGCATAAGGAATGACCAAAGACCTCCTGGGTAAGTGGGGATGTGGGCGAGATAAAGCAAGCTTTGACTGAAGACACCTTTTATCTCTTTGAGAAGGTTTTTAATGGTTTCCAGTTGGGACCAAGGAGATTCGGCTTGTGTCACCAGAATACCATTTTTGTTAAGGCTTCTTTTGCAATTTTCATAAAATTCTCTTCTATAAAGAACTTCGGCGGGACCTACAGGGTCTGAGGTATCGAGTAGCATCACATCGAATTTTTCCTCCGTTTTCCTTACAAAATTGACTCCATCTTCGTATTTAATCTCAAGGCGGGGATCCTCGAGGGCGCAGGAAATGGTTGGGAAGTATTTCTTTGAAAGTTCAACTACATCTTTGTCTATCTCCACCATTACAACTTTTTCGACTTCTTTATACTTTAAGACTTCTCTTGCAGTGCCACCATCGCCGCCGCCGATAATGAGAACCTTTTTAGGATCTGGATGGATCCGGAGGGCGGGATGGGTTATCATCTCGTGGTAGATGAATTCATCTCTTTCAGTTACCATTACCATACCGTCGAGGGTCAGGACTTTACCGTAGGTTTCAACTTCAAAGATATCAATCCTCTGGAAAGGAGATCTCCCGGAGTAGAGATAATTTTTGACCCTGAAGGTTATCCCACTACTTGCATCGTGGAGCTCTTTAAACCATAGGTCCATAGAGCTTACCACAGAGCTACACCTGCAAAGACGCAGGCTTTTTGTTCGTTAACTTTTGTGGAAACTACCTTGTAAAGGATTTCCTTAATTTTGATTCCCCTCTTTTCCATGGCTTCGCGCGCCATATTGATTACGAATTCCCTGGCGTCGTTTTCGTCAAGGTCACCCGAATATTCCATAATTACACCTATGCTGTTTGGATCTTCTGGTATGCCTATAGAAACTGCTGCAGTGATTCTTTGCCCCTTTTCGGCTGAGTAGATGTAACCATAGGCTATGGGGAGAATCGAGCCAGGTGGAAGGCCTACTTTGTCGGTTTGGATTGCCTTAGGAGGGAGTATACTGGATACCCTTACTAAGTTATAATGCCCGACTTGCGCAGACATAAGTGCCGCGTCAAAGGCATTAAGGAAGGTTGAACCCTCCCCGATACCCCCAACTAAAGTGAAATGTTCAAGTTTGCCATACTGGGGCTTTTCCATTATCAATCTCCTTTCGGATATAATGGTTTGTCTGAGTTTCCATTAAATGGAATAAAAAAGGCTCAAAGAATCTTAACTTTACCCTCTTAAATTTTTCTTCGTCGGGTTGAATTTTTGAGTAGTCTGTGTCTGATGCAATTATGAACCCCCAAATGCTCATAAAAGAAAAGATGAAATACCCATAGGAAGTTATGAATTTAAAGGATTCCTTGAGATTGTCCACGACTTTGAGATAGTATTTAAGGTAATAAGGGTCGAGAGAGCCTCCTTGTACCACGAGGATGCCATCTTCTTTTAAATTTTTTTTGCAAAGTTTGTAAAATTCTTTGGTGAAAGAATTCACAGATAGGTCATCCTGGAAGGGGTCTGTAAGGTCTGAAATGATAATATCAAACTTTTCGTTGCAATGTTCAACAAATTTGCGTGCGTCATCAAAAACCAGTTCGGCCCGTTTATCATTGAAACTACCGTCTGACCATTCAGGTAAGTATCGTTTTGAGGTTTCAACCACCTGTTTGTCGATATCTACCATCACCGCCTTTTTTACAGGGTGCTTTAGAACTTCCCTTAGAGTCGCCCCCTCACCTCCACCAAAGATTAGTACCTTTTCAGGATTTCTGTGGAGGTAAAAGGCGGGGTGTACAAGAAGTTCATGATAGACGTATTCGTCAATTTGTGCTGATTGAAGCACTCCATTTAAAAAAAACGATTTTCCAAAACCTTCTATTTCCGCGATCAAAATATGTTGAAACTCCGATTGCCCCTCGTAAATTTTGTTCTTTAATGTGTATTGAACCTTTATCCCCGGGGCGAATTCCTCTAAAATCGTATTGTTGATAACTATCTTCATGCATAGTCCTTCTAAATTCAGGCTATGCTGAGAACTTGCTCAGGCTTTGTTTCCTGGGCGTTGAGTTCCTTAAAACTGCCCCTCTCAAATTCAACTCTTGAGATCCTTGTAGGTTTGAAGCCCTCTATCAGAACCTCGATGGCTTTTTCAGGGTCTACTTCATCAGAGCAGTAGAAGAAGTCTATAGCTGCAAAACCGTGTTCAGGCCATGTATGAATGGAGATATGGGATTCTTCGATTATAATCACGCCGGACACTCCATAGGGTTTGAACTGATGGAAGAAGGTTCCAATGGAGTGAGTATTGGCCTTTTGAGCGGCTTCTAACATTACTCTTTCTACATGCTCTCTTCTGGTGAGGGTATTGGGATCACAACCAAAGAACTCAAGTATGATATGCACACCCAGGGATTTTTTCAATTCTTCCTGCCTCCTTTTTTGTTTAATTCACCAATTATCAATGTATAAAATCCCCACAATCCTTTCACTTTCACTCTCCATAAGCTTACCTCAGGTAGTGTTAAATTATAGGAACTCTATCTCGTATTGTCAACACTATATAATGCCAAGGGTTTTAGCGACTTTTTCGAGCTTGTTTAAAGCAAAGTCAAGGTCTTCCTTGGAGTGTAAAACGGAGGGGATTAATAAAATTCTTGATTTTCCAAGGGGCACGAGGGGATAATTTAAAAGATTAGCAAGAATTTTGTTTTCGAGAAGACCATTGTAAAACTCTAACGCTTTTTCTCTTTCTCCTACGAGAACTGGGATTAGGGGAGCGAAATCTCCTAAAACCCTAAAACCTTTTGTGGCCAATTCATATCTTAGGTAGTTCGCATTGTCGCTTAACTTTCTTAAAGGACTCTTCTGGGAATTCAGGAAGTTTATAAACCATAGGGTGATGCCGACTTGAAACTCCGTAGCCTCAGGATTAAAGGGTTGATCTTTAAGGTCAGATTCTAAGGCATCGATAAAAGTTTCAGAAGAAGCTATGTAGGAGAATGAAAGGGGAAGGATATGGGAGTATGAACCGACTATTATTGAGTTTTGTGGTATGGCGCTTATAAGACTTTTTAGTCCTTCACCCCCTTCGCCTAAGAGGCCATCGGCCCAAGACTCGTATATTATGAGGAGAACCTTATCGTTCTGTGAGATTTCCAGTAATTCGTTTACAGGTAATAGTTCTGATGATAGTGGGTAAACAGTCTGAACTAAAATGGCAAAATTTGAATCGGATTGTGCTTCTATATGCTTTTTGATGGTGCTAAAGGAGTTGTGAGGAAAAATCTGAACTTGATTGTTAATGTTCCTGATCAATGGGATGTTAGTCATTTCAAATTGCTCGTCAACGAGTAGGACATAGCCTCTTTTTAGTAGATGGCTCACAAGAAGATTAAAAAGAGTGGTTAAGTCTTTAAAAAGGAGCGCCTTTTTTTGTCCTTTAAATTCGTAAAGTTTGTTTTGGGGAATTCTGGTTGATTGGTTTTCGTAGGAAAAGAAGGAACAATTGTAAAGGTCTGCACTTTCTAAGTTTTGGAGAAAGGCTGTAGCAAATTCCTTGTTCGATGTTAATCCAAGAATGTCACCACCTGAAAGATTGAGAAAAAGGCGTTTTCCCTTTGCAATCCAGGGACCTCTTCCGCTACAAATTGTTGGTTCGCCGTTCATTTTTAAAAGTTCACCATTATCAGGGAAGGCTCCTGCGATAAGATTTTGGTAATTTTTTCCGTATCATTAAGGTTAAAGATGTGAGTTAAGAACTCTTCAGGGTTAATTGAGTGGGTCTGTAATACTTTTATGGCGTAAGAAACTTTATCCTTGATAGGAAGAAGATTTCTCATTCTGATGTTCAGTTTTTTGGGTTTTGCAAATTCTAAGAGATTTTGAACATCTTCATTTCTGAGGGTTTCAGCGAGAAAGAGTGTTGCTCCTGGTTTTAAGACTTGCAAAGCTGCCTTCAGAAATGCCCAGTTACCAGTAAAATCGAAGGCAAAGTTGGGTTTTACACCATTTCCTTCAAAGAATTGAAAAAGGCCAGATGGTTCTTCGATGTAGAGGCTTCGTAAATCCGGTTTTAAAAAAGTTCTGAGACGCGCTGAGGCTGAAAGAATTGCAGTTTCTATAAATCCTAAGGTATGTAAAAGGCTGTTAAAGATTACATCTTCTATACTTGAGGCTATTACAATTCCCGCTGCCCCCGGTTGAATTTCTTCCGGGATGTAGTCAAGAAGTTCTACGATTAATGGCAAAAAGGCCGCTTTTTTTCCTGGGATTTCCGGAGGAATTTTAAAAAGGAAACTCTCTTTTATTATGGCAAATTCAGCAAAGAAGCCATTAGTATCTTTTCCCGGGATTAACGGCTTCTCACAGAGGTGATATTCTGAAACTTCACAGGGCTCGCAGGATTCACAATAGAAAGTTGTTATACTGGAGACTACATCACCTGGGGCGTAATTTTTAACTTCACTGCCTGTGGCTATTACCTCACCTATGAAAAACCGGCCGGGGATTATTTCGCTACCTGATACTGTTTCGTTAAGATCCTTTTGTGTCAGAATCAAATGATTGACTTTTACAAGAACTTCTTGACCTTGAGGGGTTGGAGTGGGAAGTTCCCTTTCTAAGAGCTGGTGCTTTTCCTTGGAGAAGGCTATGGCCCTCATAGTTCAAGCTTTTCTATCACTTTTGATGCAAGTTCTAAAAAGGCTTCGGCGATTTTTACGTTACTATTATCTTCTTGTAAAACTATGGGTATCCCCTCATCCCCGCTGGTGCTGATTGCGGGGTATAATGGTATCTGACCGATTATTTCCACATTCATCGTTTCCCTGAGTTTTTTTGCTCCTCCTTGACCAAAAATGTAAGTAATGTTAGAGCAGTGAGGGCATATAAAGTAGCTCATATTTTCGACAACACCTAAGACTTCTATGTTAGATTTCCGGAACATGTTGATTGCTTTTTTGACTTCAATGAGGGAAACATCTTGTGGAGTGGTGACAATTATTGCACCATCGAGATTCACCAGTTGAATTGCACTTAACTGGGCATCGCCGGTACCAGGGGGAAGGTCAATTACAAGGATATCGAGGGGGGCCCAGAGGGTATCGTAAAAGAATTGTTCGTAGGCTTTATGAATGAGTGGACCTCTCCAGAGAATGGGTGTTTCTTCTTCAACTAATTGCCCCATGGACATTATCTTGAGTCCAAATCTTTCCACTGGCAACATCTTATTTTCTTCAACTAATGGAGCCAATCCATCAATGCCAAACATCCTGGAGATGGAAGGTCCGTAGATATCACCATCAAAGAGTCCGACTTTCAATCCTTTTTTCATAAGGGCGGCGGCAAGGTTGGCGGCAACGGTAGATTTTCCAACCCCACCTTTTCCACTGCCGACCGCTATGACCCTCTTAACACCCTCAATTTTTTTACTTTTTGCCTTTTCACGCCTTTCGAGGTTTGGTCTTACCACTTGCTTAAAAATTTTGTTGATCTTTACTTCTTGAAGGTCGAATTCCTTGATAGCTTCTCTTATCATTTTTTCGAACTCTTGCATTTCTGATTCCGATGCTATAAGGGTCAGGGATAAAGTGCCACCCGAAAGGGAAATGTCTTTGAGAATGCCGAGTTTAAAGAGGGTTTCTCCGGTGACAGGGTCTTTTAATTCGGTAAGTTTTGCATATATATCCTTAAAATTTGCCATTTTTCCTCCTTAAAGTGTTATAATGTCCTTTAGTTTTGGTTTTAAAATCTCATTAAATCCCAACTCTTTCAATTTTTCTGCCAGTGCATCCCTTTCTACTTCTTCCCCGTGAGTTATTACCACCTTCGTATTTTTGTCTACAGGGGAGACCCAGTCTAAAATTTCTTGCTGGTCTGCATGGGCGGAGAACCCATTGATTGTGTAAATTTTGGAGTTAACTTTTACAGTTTCACCGTAAATCTCGACTTCCTTTTCACCGTCAACTATCCTTCTTCCAAGGGTTCCTGCCGCTTGATAGCCTACGAAAATGACGGCGCACTCTTCTCGCCACAGATTGTGTTTCAGGTGGTGTTTTATTCTTCCTCCAGTACACATTCCGGAGCCAGCGATGATGATTGCTCCGCTTTTTATATTGTTTATCTCCATTGAAGCCTCTTTTGATCGGGTAAAAAAGAGATTGGGGAAACTGAATAAGTCTCTTTTCTGTTTGAGAAGTTCCCGTGCTTCGTCATCGAAGCATTCCTTGTGGGCGCGGAAAATGTTGGTAGCGGAGATAGCCAGTGGGCTGTCTAAGAAAACCTTAACATCTTTGCTCAATAATCCTTCCTCTTTGAATTCTCTTATATAGTACAAAAGGTCCTGTGCTCTTTCAATGGCAAAGGATGGTATCACGACATTGCCCTTAGGCAGCGTTTCTTTTAGGGCGTTGAGAAATTCCTCTTTAGATTCTTCAATACTTTTATGAAGTCTTGAACCGTAGGTTGATTCAACCACGATAAGTTCTGCGTCCTTCATTTTTATAGATTCGGGATCGCGTATAATTGGCTTGTTCCTGTTACCGAGGTCACCTGAGAAGACGAGTTTATGGCCATCGATAGTCATTTCGAGGAAGGCAGAACCGAGAATATGACCTGCATCTCGCCAGGTAATGGTTACACCCTCTAAAATTTCAATTTCCTTGTCATAGCCACTTATAGGTTTGAAGTAAGACATGGTGGCGATGGCATCTTCGAGCGTATAAAGGGGTTCTGGTGTTTCAATGCCTTTTCTGTCGTTTCTCTTTTTCTGGGTTTCAAATTCTTCAGACTGGAGTTTGGCTGCATCCATTAAAATGATTCGTGCAAGGTCCAATGTGGCCGTGGTTCCGAGGATCTTCCCTTCGAACCCCTCTTTAACCAGTTTTGGAAGCCTACCGATGTGATCTAAGTGAGCATGGGTTAAAATTACATAGTCAATCTCGTAGGGATCAAAGGGAAAGGAGGAATGGTTCAGATCCTCCCATTCACCTTGAAAAACTCCGCCGTCAACGAGGATTTTCCTCTTTTTGTCTGTAGTTATAAGATACATTGAGCCTGTAACAGTTCCACAGGCCCCCAGGAAACTAATCTCCATTGAAAATCACCTTTTTAACGAGGTCCTCAATCTCTTTTATGTCCTTTCTAACTTTCTCGGTGTCAAGGGTTTTGTATTCCCCATTTTCATAAATAAATTTTCCGTTTACCATTGTAGCTTTGACATCCGAAGCTTTTGCGACGTAGACAAGGTGTGAGTAGGGATCGAAAACCGGGTTCATGTGGGGAGTGTTTAGTGAGATTACCACAAGATCTGCCCACTTTCCCGGTTTTAGAGTTCCCAGTTTTTCGCCGAGGCCTATAGCAATTGCACCGTTTTCTGTTGCCATTTTAAAGACGTCTCTTGCTGAGAGGCTTTCAGGGTTCATGTATTTTATTTTTTGAAGGAATGAGGCCGTTCGCATCTCCTCTATAATGTCTAAGTTGTTGTTGGAACAGGCTCCATCGGTTCCGAGGGCTACATTTATCCCGTAATCCAAGAATTCCTGAACTGGTGCAATCCCTGAGGCGAGTTTAGCGTTACTTTCGGGGTTGTGGGATATGCTTACTTTGTTTTTCTTGATAATTTCAAATTCTTTTTCATCAACCCAAACCGAATGGGCGGCAATTACCTTTTCTGAAAGGAAGCCGATTCTATTCAAGTATTCAAAGGGATGAGCCCCGTATCGATATAATATTTCATTGAACTCCCACTGGGTTTCGGCCACATGAATGAGAATTGGCACACCGTATTTATCGGCGATTTCCTTTGATTTTAATAGGTTTTCTTTACTCGTGGAGTAAGGTGCGTGGGGAGCGACAGCGGGATAGATATATTCATTTCCTTCAAAATCTTTTATGAAGGATTCGGTGAATTCCAATACTTTCTGGGGAGATTCAAAGGCGGGAGTTGGGCCATCAATAAGACCCTCACCAAGAATTGCTCGGATACCTGCGTCAATGACAATTCTGGCTGTTTTATCCTGGAAGAAGTACATATCTACAAAGGTTGTGATTCCTGAAGCGACCATCTCGGCGATGGCAAGGGGAATAGTTTTTTCAATAAAATCTCTATTTACCAGCTTTAGTTCCGTTGGCCAGATGTATTTTTCCAACCAGGTCTTAAGAGGCAGGTCGTCGGCCATACCTCGCATGCCTACCATCGCTGCGTGGGTATGTGTGTTTATGAAGCCAGGACAGATGATGGAATCTCCAAAGTCGTAAATTCTGTATTCGGGGTCCTGTGGGATTTCCTGGATTTTCCCCGTCTTTTCGATGAGATTTCCACTGATGGCTACAAAACCATCTTCTATAAAACTTTGTGAATCTAAAAGGATGTAGCGGCCTTTGATGATTATTTTTTTAGACATTGTAACCGAAGCTTCTTAGTTTTTCCTTCCCCTCTTCTGTAATCATTTCAGGAGTCCAGGCGGGTTCCCAGGTAATTTCAACTTCTACGTTCCCTATTCCTGGAATTTCAGAAAGTTTTTCCTTTACCTCCTGTGGGAGTACGTTTGCCAGCGGGCATCCAGGCGCCGTGAGCGTCATTAAAATGTGGACGTCGTTGCCATTTATCTCAATGCCGTAAACAAGGCCTAAGTTGTAAATATCGACGGGGATCTCCGGATCGTACACTTCCTTCAGTTTTTTGATTACCTCTTCTTTTAAGTCCATTTAATCCTCCTTGCTTTTTAAATTATATTGTGCAATTTTTGAATTTTGAAAAATGATGAGCCGACTTTAAAATTTCAGAAATGCCAGTTAAATTAGACTATTACACATCCCTTCATAAAAAATTAAGTTCCAGGAAGAATATTAAAAAGGTCTATATTTTTTGGGGAAAAGAAGAATACATGATGGATAAGGCTCTGGAATGGATTTGCAAAGCCCTTTCAGCCCAAAGGGTAATTGTGGATGGTTCTTCTAAGGATCTTGCCAATGAGATCGCTTCAAACCTTCAGGGTGGATTGTTTCAGGTTGAAAAGGTTCTGGTAATAAAGTATGTTGAAGAGCCTGAGAGAGTACTCAAGTTTCTAGAACTTTTTCTGAAGGCCGAGGGCCATTTCGTCATAATCCTTCGAAAATGGAAACCCCAGCCTCTGCCTAAGAGGGTTGAGGTCATACGCTTCGATTCCCTTGACGATGAATCTTTCAAGGAGTGGCTAAAAGATAAGTTTAAGAATTTAGTTGAGAGGAAAATTTCTGATCAAAGGCTTGAGTATTTGGCTAAAAGAATGCCAAGAGACCTAAGAACGGCCTTAAATGAATTGGAGAAGTTGAAGCTACGAACCTATGGCCAATTAGAAATTAAAAATGGAGACTTAGATGTGTTGAGCGATTATGAAGACTACATTGCATCTGAGGTGTTGAGTGGTTTATTGAATTCAGACTCTGACGCTTTAATCAAGGCTTTGAAACTTTTAGATGATGTAGAAGAACCCACTTACATTACATCGGGGTTCATCAAGTATATTTTGAGCGAGTTGGAGAGCGAAAGTAAAAAAAGCAGGTTTTCTAAAGGCGATTTCTTAAGGATGCTTCTTAATATAACAAAGGTTGATGCACAACTGAAGAGTTTGTCAGTTGACAAAAGGCTGCTTTTACTTGAACTATTTGAGAGTTTCAAAGTAAATGTGGGTTAATACCTTAATTTTTATCCTGATAATCAGCGCCTTTGATTCTACATCTTCTGAAATGATGATGAATTATTACGAAAGTACCGGTGATTTTGAAAAGGCTCTACAAGAAGCATCAGCCCTTTATCAGAATACAGAGGATTTATTCTACCTACGGAAAATGGTCCTCTATTCGATGCAACTGGGAAAATTATCGGAGGGCCTAAAATGGGGATTTGAGTACCTGCAAAAGGGGTTTGATCATGATGTCTTCTTTGCTATTGTTAGGATGCTAAAAAAATCACAAGACTTATCAAAACTCAAGGAAATAGTTGAAAAATACTCAAATCAAAGCGATTCCCTTTGCTTTTACGAAGGATATCTTTATTATCTCAGTGGCGATTACGAAAGGGCCTTTCCTTGCTTCCAAAGGTCCAGTCCCTATTTTCAAAAGATGCCCCTTTTCGTCTCTTCCTATTTAGATCTGTTGTGGAAGCTAAGGAAGAATGATTTAATTAAAATCTATCTCGATAGCCTTAAGACCGATTCACCTCAGCTACAGTTTTTGAGGGGGCTTTACTACAAGCTGCTCGGAGACGATGACGCTGCTCTAACCATTTTTGATGGTCTTTACCGTGAAGATTTCGATGATATTGGTTTTTTGAAAGTTTATTTGCAAAGTCTTGATGCCGCTGGCCATTATGAAAGAGCTGATTCAGTCGCACTGGAACTTGTAAAGCGAATGCCTTTTTCCTGGGAGATCAGAAAACTTGTTGGGATTCACTACCTAACAAAGGGCGATTATTCAACTGCTTTAAGCGAGTTTCTCGTGGCTTCGGGTCTTCAGGAAGGTGACCCTGAGGTTCACTATTACCTTTCAAGGACCTTGTACGCTCTGGGCGCTCCTCAGGATGCCCTTGAGGAGATCAAAAAGGCCATAAAATTAAATCCCTACTCTAAGGAATATGCCTATTACCAGATATTTCTCCTGCTTTCTGTGAGTAGGGTTGATGAGGCGTTAAAAAAGATATATTTAGCTGAAAGAAATTTTGGGGCAGAAGGCTACTTATACTACCTCAAGGCTGAAGCCTTTAGAATTAAAGATGATAAAAGAAATGCCTTTAAGAATTATTTGAAGGCTTTGGAGCTTGATAGCCTGAATCTAAAGAGGTATTTGGACCTCCTCGAGTATGCACATTTGGCGAAGATTGAAGTTGATTACAAAGGCTTTTTAGAGAAGTCTCTTGCAGTGGCGAGGGATAGAGCTGATTCTGTAAATGTTGCTTATCTAGCGATGGAAGTGGAGGAATATGGATTTGCCATAGACATCATGGAGAAAATGTTGAAGACAGGCTACGATGATCCTGTGCTTTACAATAACCTCGCCTATGCCCTTTGCGAACTTGGTAAGGATTTAGAGAGGGCCTTAAGATTAGTTGAACACGCTCTTCAAATCCAGCCCGATGATTATCATTTTATCGATACTAAAGCCTGGATTTTGTTCAAGATGGGTAAAATCGATGAATCCTTAGATGTAATTGAGAGGGCTGTCCAGAAGGGTGGTGCTGAAGATCCCGAGGTTAAGATCCACTACAAGCTAATAAAGGAAGCCAAAGGTTTGAAGGATGAGTAAGGTGGTGATTATTACGGGAAAGGCTGGAACGGGAAAGTCCACAGTGGCAAATATACTGCGGAACTACGGATATAACGTGATAGAAGTAGATTCTCTTGCTCATAGTCTTTTACAGGAAGTTAAGGAAGAAATTTTAAAGGAATTCGGAGCTGAGGTACTTGATGAGGAAGGCAAAGTTAACAGAAAGAAACTGGGCGAAATTGTCTTCAAAGACCCTCAGAAGATTACTAAACTGGAGCAAATTTTACATCCCATTCTCAAAGAGCGCATTAAGGAGATAGTAAAGAAAAGAGAAGGCGACATTTTTATTGATGTCGCCATTCCCAAGAAGCTTTCTCTTTATCCTTTCGCAGATTTTACCATTGTCGTAACTGCACCTCCAGAGGTGGTGGTAGAAAGGCTCAAAAAGAAGGGCTGGCCAGAGGAGAAAATCAAGGCGATCGCTAACTGGCAAACGGAGGAGATTCCGGAGGGAAAGTATTATCTTGTTCCTAATATTGGCACTCTTGAGGATTTAGAGAGGAAGGTATTTTCAATTTTGAAAATGGAGGAACTTTGGAATGAGAAAGATTAGAGGATTTTTGAAATTGATGAGGCCTTTAAATCTTTTAATTGTTATTTATGCCTCCTTTGTCGCTTTTTTGATTTCTGGCCTCTGTGGACATCCAGCCCCCTTTTTTAAGTTTTTGATACCCATTCTTCTATTAGCGGGCTTTTCCAATGCTTTGAACGATATTATGGATGCCAGATTGGATGAGAAGGCCCATCCAGAAAGGCCAATTCCTTCGAAGCTTTTGAGTGTGCAGGAGGCTACTGTTTTTACTGTAATTCTTGGCCTTCTCACTTTTTTAGGTTCTTTTCTTTATGAAAATGAAATTTTAACGACTCGAATTGTTTTTCTCCTCGGTATGGTTCTGGTAATTCTCTACGATATTTATCTAAAGAAAGTTGCCTTTGTTGGGAATTTGATCGTAAGTTTCGTCACTTCTTTTCCTTTCCTAATTCTGGCTTTGGAGATCAGAAATTTTCACCTTTTGTGGTATCCCATACTTTGCGCCATTCTTTACAATCTTGCTCGGGAGGCCATAAAGGACATGGAAGACTTGGGAGCCGATAGGGAATTTGGGTACAAGACGCTACCGGCTTTTTTAGGGGAGAAGGGAATCAAAATATACGTAAGTTTTTTGCTTTTTCTACTTTCGATTTTTACGGTAATTGCCTACTTGAGAGTCTTTCATAGACCTATCTTCCTTATCTTTATGTGCTTTTTATGGCTTTACCTTGGAATTATAACGTGGAAAGAGAAATCCTTTTCCAAATTGAGTGAAGATTTCAAATACTGTATGATACTTATACTTTCAGGTTTTCTGCTGGGAGGTGCTTTATGAAGATAGGTTTTATTTCGGACACTCACGATCACAAAGAGGCTATCCGGTCTGCCTTCTCCTACTTTGAAAAAGAGGGTATAAGAAATGTCATTCACCTTGGTGACCTTATTTCTCCTTTCAACTTTAGATTTATAAGGGAAGTTTACACTGGGAACCTCTATTATGTTTTCGGAAACAATGATGGTGAAAGGCTTTTTCTCATCGAGCAGGCGAAGGAGTTCCAGGTGGCAACTTTTAAGTTACCCCAAGTGATCGATATAAACGGTATCAAGATTATCATTATGCATGAGCCCTTTGTAGTAAAGGAACTTGCTGAGACCCAAAAGTTCAAAATTGTCGCCTATGGTCACACCCACAAGCTCCATATTGAGAAGGTAGGTGAAACTCATATTATTAATCCTGGAGAAGCTTGTGGATATTTGACAGGTAAGAGAACTTTTGTGGTCTTTGATGCTGAAAGGGATATATGCGAGGTAAGGGAGTTTTAGTATGAATGGTGTGGATGTGATTGTCCTTGTTATACTCCTGTTCTTTGCATTAAGGGGCCTTTTGGTTGGCCTTATAAAAGAGGTGCTTTCCATTGTTGGGCTAATTCTTGCTGTTTTTATCTCCCTTAAATTCAACGACCTCATGAGCTTTTATCTCAAAGGCATTCAAGACCCTCTTATTTTGAAGGTGGCAAGCATCCTTATCCTCTTTATTCTTGTAATATTTCTAACCCAGTTGGTCATTTTTCTTATAAGAAAGGCATTAAAGCCTACCTTCATAAGTGTAGTCGACAGGCTTCTTGGATTTTTACTCGGAGTTTTCGAAGGATTTGTCGTAGCAGGGACTCTCCTTTACTTTGCCAGTAGATTCGAATTTGCAAATGCTTATATAGAGAAGAGTGCCTATTCAGCGAAGATATCGAAGATTTATGAGAGTGTCGTAATCAGGAATTTCAAAGACGTAAAGGAATTTTTTGAAAATCTTAAAGACCGAGGATGAAAATGAATGGAATTGAGGTTTTGTGGTATGAAGGGGAGAAGAAGTGCGAAAGGCCACAAGCTCTGGTGATCGGCGGTAAAAAGTTGATGATTCAAAGATGGTTTCCCGTCGGAGTAGTGAGGGATTTTATAGGCAATGAAAGGGAGGTACATAAGGTCATCCTTGAGGATGGGAGCGCTTTTAAAATAGAATATTTCAGGAATCAGGATCAATGGTACGTGGAGAAATTGAAGAACTGGTAAAAAAGGCTGAAGGAGAACTAAAGAAGGCCTATGCGCCCTACTCGGGTTACTCGGTTGCTGCCGCTTTACTCTGTAAAGATGGCAGCCTATATACAGGCGTAAATGTGGAAAATGCCTCTTACGGCTTGACCATATGTGCTGAGCGGGTCGCTATCTTTAAGGCTGTTTCAGAAGGTAAAAGGGAATTTGTGGCTATTGCAATAGTTTCTAACGACCCCGAAAGACCTCCTTATCCTTGTGGCGCCTGTAGGCAGGTAATGGCTGAGTTTTCAAAAGACATGATCGTTGCCGTTAAAACTAAAAAGGGGATAGTTACTCACAGACTTGATGAACTTTTGCCCTACTCGTTTAATTTTGAGAAGTAGGCCAGTTGGCCACAGGCCCCTTTAATATCTTTACCCTTTGATTTTCTTAAAGTTACAACACGTTTAAGATTTTTCCTCAAAATTTTTAGGAATTCTTCCACCTCTTCTTCGGTGGGAGCCCGAAACTCTGAATAAGGATGCGGGTTATAAGGGATGAGATTTAACTTTGAAGGTATGGAATTAACGTAGTCAGTTAAGGCTTCGATATCTTCCCTAGTGTTGTTCACTTCGGGAATGAGAATGTATTCGAAGGTAATCCAGCGCTTTTTTGCTTCATAAAACTCGAGTAAAGCTTCTCTCAATTCATTGAGGGGGTATTTCTTTGCAATTGGCATCAGTTTTTCGCGTTTTTCTTGAATTGCAGAATTAAGAGAGACTGCCAGTTTAAACTGCTCTGGCTCACTTGCCAGCTTTCTTATTCCTGGTATGATTCCTGCCGTTGAAATAGTAATTTTTCGAGCGCCGATGGAAAAAGTATTTGAATCATTCAAGATTCGAGCACTTTCTAATACTTCCTCATAATTTAGGAGAGGTTCACCCATACCCATGAATACTACATTAGTTATCCTTGTCTTTACGTAATCCCGGACGATTCTTACCTGCTCGAGGATTTCGTAAAATTTTAGGTTTCTCGTATACCCGAGTTTACCCGTTGCGCAAAAGGCACATTTTAAAGGGCATCCAACTTGTGATGATACACAAACGGTATTTCTGTCAGCATCAGGAATGAAAACGGATTCAACCTTATCTCCGTTTTCCAGCTGTATTAGAAATTTTATGGAGCCATCTTGTGAAGTGAGTATGGATATGGGTTCTGCCCTTTTTATGTAGTAGTTTTGGGAAAGAAAAATTCTAAAATCCTTTGGAAGATCAGAAAATTCTTCGATGTTGTCTTTGCTTTTGCCCCAGATCCATTTAAAAATTTGCCTTGTTCTATATGGCTTTTCATTTATTGAGCTAACAAGGGATTCTAATTCACGATGTTTCAGGGAAAGAAGGTTTTGCATTTGCTTTGCTCTTATTCTAAATTTTGAGTGGTTTTAGGACCCAAACCTCCATTGAAGTGGGTAGGGAATCCACAAAAACAGTGGATTCCATCTCCTTTATGGGGCATTTGGCTAAGCTGAGAAAGGCATCGACTTCTGCTAAGGGGAGATCACAGGCATCGGTTTTAAACCTCATTGGTATGACGACAAGAGGATCCAGTTGATTTACGACTTCCCATGCGTCTCTTACAGGTATTGTATCATAACCTCCAACAGGTATCATGAGAATATCAACTGGTTTACCGATTTCTCTAAGCTGTTCCTTAGTTAAGACATGTCCCAGTGCACCCAAGTGTGTTATCCTGACACCTGCTATCTCAATGTTGAACACCATGTTGGTCCCCCTCACATTACCTTCGGCGTTATCGTGATAGGTCTGGATACCCTTAAACTTGAGAAACGGATAATCGCTAAAGGTTTTTTCACCGGCTACTTCCACCAGCCTTGGTTCTCCCGGGATCTCTTTCCATGCACCCTGGTCCATGTGCATATGACTGACTGTAACAAAGTTAGCCTCTACATCGATAGGCTTATACTTGATTGAACCGTTTAGCGCCATGTATTTGTAAGGATCGGTTATAATTTTAACGTTGCCGGCAGTTATCAAGAATGCTGCATGTCCCATGTATGTAATCTCAAAAGGCATTTGAAGCTTGAAGGGGCGAGCAACCTTTTCTTCTTTCTCTTCTGCAACCTCTTCAACAATTTCAATGGGTGCTGATGTTTCTTCAGCTACCTCGGCTTGTGTTTCAGGTGTTTCTTCTTGGGCTTTTTCAATCGCTGTTTCTGCCTCTTTTTCTATTACAGTTTCTTTTACACCTTCATCCTCAGGGAAAAGAGTCGCCTCTGGAATTACGATTTCTTCCTTCTGTGAAGTGGCTTGTTCTTCTGATGATCCCGGTGCTTCAGAGAGAATCTTGAGGCGCATTTCAAGAACATCAAGGGATGCCTTTAGGTTTTCTAATTCTTGCATGTACTTTTTCATCTCGAAGCCCACATATTCTGCTATTCTCTCGGAGAGGGGGGATTCAAGGAGTAGGTCTTTTGCTTTAGTGCTGATTATTTCTGAAATTTTCTCCTGCAGTTGAGAGGCGATGTAATCGCTCTGATTTTTTACAATGTCTTCAATGATTTTCGTTAAACCGCCCTCGGATTCGTAAAAGGCTTTAAGATTTTTCTCGAAATTCTTCTTAATGTCTTTCTGGTTTTTATCTACTACCTCTTTACCGAGGGCTTTTAGTTCGTCCTCAAAAATATGGGTTTCTTCTTCTATAAACCTTTTGATCTTCTCTTCCAAAAGAGCTTTTACCTTTTCCGGTTCAAATACCGATTTTACCTGCGAGTCGATTTCCGATTCTACTTCCTTTATTCTATTTTCAACGGTCTGTTTGATTTTTTCAGTCATTCCTTGAATTTCTTTACGGAGATTTTCCTCCTCCGCTTTAAGTGCTTCTTCGAGCTCAAGTTTCTTATTCTCGAGAGTCTCTTTTAGCACATTTTGGATAGTTTCGCTGAGCTTTTCTGGGGTTAAGTTTTCTTCTGCAAGTTTAGTGGCCAGCTCCTGAGCCTTGTTCTTTGTGGCATTCAGGAGCTCGTCGATCTCTAACAGTGTTTTCTGGATGAGGCCGTTTATAGCCTCATCCAGATCTCTACGCACCTTTTCAATGGTTTCACTCCAGTTATTTTCCATCAGTTTGTTCTCCTCTTCTCAAAAAACTCTTTAATAATGTCTTCCAAATCTGGCTTTCCTATTTCCTGGAGTTCATATTTTACCCTCACATAGGGTTTGTTAATTTTCAAAATTTTACCAAGGTTTATCGGTGTCGCAACGATTACAAGATCTGCGGGCACTGCATTTATTGTTTCTTCCAGTTCCTTTAGCTGTTTAGGAGAGTAACCCATAGCGGGCAGAATGACTTCTAACTGGGTATACTTTTCGTAGGTTTCTTTTATCGAACCCACTGCATATGGTCTTGGATCTACAATTTCAGCGGCTCCATATTTCTCCGCAGCAACGTATCCAGCACCGTAGGACATTTCACCATGGGTCAAAGTTGGACCATCTTCAATTACCAAAACCTTTTTACCTTTTATAGCTTCGTAGTTTTCTACGAAAATAGGGGAAGCGGCTTCTATTATCACTGCCCTTGGATTTGCTGATCTTGAATTTTCACGTACAATCTGAATATCTTCTGGATAAGCAGTGTCTATTTTGTTAATTACGATAACATCTGCCAATCTGAGATTTGTTTCTCCAGGATGATATGTTACTTCATGGCCCGGTCTGTGTGGGTCGACAACTACGATATGTAAATCGGGTTTAAAGAATGGGAAGTCGTTGTTCCCTCCATCCCAGAGAATAACGTCAGCCTCTTGCTCTGCCTGTCTTAAAATCTTTTCGTAATCAACACCTGCATATACGACATTACCGCGATCGATATGAGGTTCGTACTCTTCTCTCTCCTCTACAGTGCAGTTGTGTTTGTCTAAATCTTCGAAACTGCCAAATCTCTGGACCACTTGTTTTGTCAGGTCTCCGTAGGGCATCGGGTGCCTTATTACAACGGTCTTTTTGCCCAGCTTTTTGAGTATTTCTGCAACCCTCCGAGTGGTTTGGCTCTTCCCTGAGCCTGTTCGGACAGCACAAACAGAAATCACGGGTTTCGTCGATGTTAACATTGTGTGCGAAGGACCAAGGAGCATGAAACTGGCGCCAGCGGCCATTGCCCTTGACGCCCTATTCATAACATATTCGTGCGAAACATCAGAATACGCAAAAACCACAAAGTCAACTTTAAATTTCTTAATCAAATCTTCAAGCTCATCCTCCGAGTATATCGGTATTCCATTGGGGTAAAGCTTTCCGGCCAACTCAGGAGGATACTTCCTTCCTTCAATGTCAGGAATCTGTGTCGCCGTGAAGGCAACTACTTCGTATTCCTCGTTGTCTCTGAAAAAAACATTAAAGTTGTGGAAATCTCTACCTGCAGCGCCCATTATGATGACCTTTTTTCTCATTTTGACCTCCTTTAAATTTTTTTCAGGACTTCTCTAAATATCTCGAGGGCAGTATCTATTTCTTCCTTCGTAACTATAAGGGCGGGACACCACCTAACAGTGTTAGGCCCTGCGCCTAAGAGAAGAAGCCCTTTGTAAAAACATTCATCAACTATTTTGTTTCTCAATTTAGCATCTGGTGTCTTTGAGGTTTTATCTTTTACGATTTCAACCCCGATCATGAGACCGAGCCCCCGGACGTCGCCGATGAATTCGAATTCGTCTTTCAGTTTGAGTAGCTCTGATTTTAAGTATTCGCCGACCCTTCTGGCGTTCTCTATAAGCCCATTTTCAAGAAGCTCAATGGTTTTCAGAGCTGCTACGCAGGATACGGGGTTACCTCCAAAGGTGCTGGCATGGGTTCCGGATTCCCAATCCATCAGGGATTTCCTTGCAATGGTTGCTCCTAAGGGGAATCCAGAGGCAATACCTTTTGCTACTGTAACGATGTCTGGTATTACATCGAAGTGTTCAATAGCGAACATCCTACCGGTTCTTCCCATACCAGCCTGTACTTCATCATCGATGAGAAGAATATCGTATTTGTCAGCAAGGGCTTTGAGTTTTTTAAAGAAGTCCGAAGGCGGAACTACATAGCCGCCTTCTCCTTGAATTGGTTCGAAAACAAAGGCAGCCACCTCTTCTGGTGGTGCAATAGTTGTAAAAACAAAGTTTTCTATGTAATCTATTATGGTATCAGATAATTTTTCCTCTGGGACCCCGAAGATGGGACGGTATGGGTTGGGATAAGGTACGTGGACAACCTGAGGAAGAAGGGGACTAAAGTACCTTCTGTGGATTGCTTTTGAGGCAGAGATGCTCATGGAACCGAAAGTTCTTCCATGGAAGGCGCCAAGAAAGGCTATAAAAATAGGCCTTCTTGTTTTATATCTTGCAAGTTTTAATGCAGCTTCATTAGCCTCGGTTCCCGAGTTGGAGAAGAACACCCTTTTATTTTTAGATCCTGGGGCGATTTCTGCAAGTTTTTCCGCCAGTTCAATCTGGTAAGGGTAGTAAAAGTCTGTCCCTGACATATGTATAAGTTTACCAACCTGTTCCTGTACCGCTTTAACAATTTCTGGATGGCAATGGCCCGTTGTAAGTACTGCAATTCCCGCTGCCATGTCTAAAAATCTGTTTCCGTCAACATCATATACCCACACTCCCTCTCCTCGTTCTATTACAGCGGGATAAGTGCGTGTATAGGATGGAGAAATGTACTCTTCGTCTCTTTTGAGTAGTTCTTTGGCTTTTGGACCCGGTAATGGGGTTTTAATTTCCGGTTTTAAAGGCATTTTACCTCCTTCTTTGGTTTAAGTGATTATAATTTAGAGGGTTTGAATAGTCAAAGGGTTGTCTTTATCATTAAAGCGAAGGAGGCAATATGAAGGATGAATTGAAGAAGAAAAGTTTTTCACTCCCAAGCTACGTAATTTTCTTGATTTATTTTTTGTTGGCCTTTTTGATGTATGCAGCCTTTTTATCCCCTTCAAAAACCCTTATGGGAACGGACTGGTTAAATGGGGGATACGCCAACTGGGTTTTCATGAGAGATTACATTAGAGAGCATAAAACAATAGCGTTGTGGAATCCCTATATTTTTAGTGGAATGCCAACTATTGGTGCCTTTTTCCCAGAAATCTTAACCCTTAGATTTTTGAGCACTTTTGTCCTTCCCATTCATGTTTCGCATGTGCTTGGTTTTGTGTTTTTACTTACTATCGCGGCTTTTTCAACCTACTGGTTTATCAGAGATTACCTTGGTGATGACCTCGTCGCTTTCTTGGCAGGAATTTTGTATGGGTTTTCAGGTGTTTTAGTTTCTACTACTTACGCAGGACACCTTGGGCGTCTAACCAGCATGGCCCTGTTTCCCCTTTATCTTTTCCTTCTGAAAAGGGGAATCGATAGAGGGAAGTTAGTGTACTTTCTTTTGATGGGATTTGTTGTCGGATATTCCTTCCTCAATGGGCACCTTCAAATGACTTACTTTGGTATTCTCTTCCTTGTTGCCTTTTTCCTCTTTTACAATTTTAGTGTTGGCAACAATTTGAGAAGCAAAAAGTTTTATGTTTATGTATTTTATTCCATTCTCGGTGGTATTGTGGCTGCATTGATTTATAGTTTCTACTTCTTTCCAGTTATGGAAAACCTGCCATATACAGCAAGGGGAGCAGAGAGAGGTTATGAATATGCAGTGAGCTGGTCCATGCCCCCTGAGGAGATTTTTAATTTGATAACTCCCAAGTTTTCGGGGATTCTCGACGAGTATTGGGGGCGAAGCTACTTTAAACTCCATACCGAATACATGGGGATACTTACGCTATTTTTTGCCCTTGTGGCCATCTTCGGGAAATTTAAGAAGGATAGGCTTGTGCGTTTTCTTACAATCTACGGAATATTTGTACTCTTTTATGTTTGGGGCGGTTACACCCCTGTTTTTAGAGTTTTTTATTACGTCATACCCTTAGTGAAAAAATTCCGTGCTCCTAACCTCATGTTTTTCATCTTTAATTTTATCGGAGTTTTCTTAGCTTCTATTTCCGTTAAGGCCTTACTATCAGAGGATAAAGAAGGCCAGAGGATGAGGAAGGTTTCTGTTTACGTACTTGTGGGGCTCTTTTTGGTTTTCCTTGTGTTTCTTATCTTCAAAAATGGTTTTGTAAGTCTTTTTGCAAGGATGCTTGAAAAGGCAAAGGATGCGGGCGACGTTAAAACAAAGACTTTTCTCCTGGATGAGACTTTGTCGAAGTTTCCTGCTTTCTTTATCTTGTCCCTACTTTTCGCCGGTGTGGGCCTTGGTGCGCTCTTCGCTGCCCATTCAAAAAGAGGCCAAATCCCATCTTTACTATTCATCATTTCTGCCATTGCCTATTTCGACCTTTTCTTAGTTGACAAGAACTTCATTGTGGATGCCGGAAGAACTCTTGAAGAGATGTATGGTGAGGATGAGGTTATAAGCCTTCTAAAACAGGATCAGGATATCTACAGGGTATTCCCCCTGATGTACCAGCGGGCCATGGATGGGACCCTTATGATTCACCGTATTCACTCCATCGGGGGTTACACCAGTTCTCCGCCTAAGCGGTACCAGGAGTTCATTGGAGCTGGTCAGAGTGTAATGTTTAATCCCCAGAATCTTCTTTTGTACCCAAATATGCTAAATTTTTTGGATGTTAGGTATGTTATAGCCTATGACTTTTCAAAGCTCGACACCACGAGGTATGATGAGAACACAAGAAATGCCATCAGGAATTGGATTAACTATCTTAGCCACTTTTCCCTGTATAAGAGTACTGGCCAGCTTGCCCTTTATAGAAACGATAACAACTTCGGGAGGGTCTATTTCTCTGAAAACTACAAAGTATTGAAAAGCGATTCTATACTCTCCTTAATAAAGACCTGGCCTTCTGATTCTTTCAGAAAGTACGTTTTATTGGAAAAAGAGCCGGAAGTTAAGGCAGAGAGCTCTTCTTCGAATGGTGCGATAGATCTCAGGATGGTCTCTCACCAGGGAAATAGCTTCGAAATTTTTGCACAGCTTCCGCACCCGGGTTTTGTTGTGATTTCTGAGAATTACCATCCTGCCTGGAAGTTTTATGTTGATGGCAAGAAGGTCCAATCTTATATCGCAAACTACGCCTTTATGGCTATCTACTGCCCGGGGGGTGAACACAAGATAGTGGCGAAATTCGAATCAAATTACCATAGGTTGGGATTTATTCTGTGTTCCCTCGGTTTTGCTATTTCTCTAATTGCGCTGATTATCGCTGTTAAGAAACTATAATGAGAGTCAAAAAGATTTTTTGGAGTATCCTCCAGATAGTACTTGTTGTTGCCCTTTTTTATTACGTCGTATCACCCCTTGTAAGAAATGCGAAGGCCTTTAAAGAGACTTTTTTAACCTTAAACCCCTGGTTTTTGTCGGGAGGCGTAATCTTTCTTTCCCTTATTATTTTTTGCTACCCCTTCGTCTGGAGGTATATTTTAAAGGGATTCGGAATAGAGATTCCGCCCAAATTAGCTATAATCTCGTGGATATACTCCAATGTAGGAAAGTATGTGCCAGGAAAAATCTGGCAATTTGTTGGAAGGGTTGCCCTTACAAGGGATGTAGCACCCGAGATTACCTTAGCAACGGTTTTTCTTGAGGTCATTATATCAAGTTCATCAGCGGTAATGGTTTTCTTCGCACGGTTCTTCCTCAAGGGGGGCATTCCCCAGCTATGGGCAATTTATGCACTATTGCTTTTTGCCGTCCTTATTGTGTTACAGCATCCGCGTTTTGTTAAGTTTTTTCTTAAGCTTTTTGCAAAGGTAAGGAAGCAAGATTACGATTTTACGAAAATCAACATACCTTTTAAGAGGAACCTCTGGGTGTTCGTTTGGTATTTCGTTCTTTGGATCGCAACAGGTGTTAGTTTCTGGATAATGGTTCAGGGTTCGAACATAAAGGTTTTGCTTCTTGACTCTATTACAACCTATCCTATTTCCTGGATTCTCGGTTATTTAATGCTCATTGCACCTGCGGGTTTTGGAGTAAGGGAATCAATATTGATGACCCTTTTAAGGGGTTCCTATCCAGCCGAAGTGGCTTCAGCTTTTTCGTTACTTACCAGAATGGCGTTAATCTTTTCCGATTTTTTGCTCTTTTTCATAACTTTAATGACCCTGGGAAATCCCTTGCTCGCTAAGAAAGGTGGGAACAGTAATTAACACTTCCTGTGCCTTTTCCGTTTTTTGAATAGTTACGAAGGTTATCGTATAATTCTCCTATGGAAGTCTCACTTCTTGTTCCAGCGAAGGATGAAAAGGATAATATAGCCCCGCTGGTAAAGTATTTCTTAGAGTTTACCCAAAGACACAATCTAAACTGGGAAATGATTATTGTTGATGACGGCTCAGTTGACGGTACCTACGAAGAGCTTAAGAGGGTAGCTTCTGGGTATCCTAATATTAAATTCTACAGGCACCGTAGGAACCTTGGCGTTACCCATGCATTGAAGACAGCCTTAAGGCATGCTAAGTACGAGGTAGTTGCCTTTTTCCCTGCGGACCTTCAGTTTACTTTAGAAGATGTTTTGAAGATGAGTGAGAGGATGGAGAAAGAGGGGATTGATCTCGTCGCCGGTTGGAAGGTGGGAAAATATGAAAAGCATTTGGTGTCGTGGATATACAATTTTCTTGTAAGGGTCCTCTTTGGCATTAAAATTCACGACATGAACAGCATAAAAGTTATGAGAAGGGAAGTACTGGAGCTACTACCCCTTCGCAAAGATTGGCACCGCTATATAATTCCCTGGGCAAAGGAATATGGCTTTAAGATCGTTGAGGAAAGAGTGATTCTGAGACCACGGATATACGGCGTGAGTAAGTATAGAGGATTTGGAAGAATACTTGTGGGTTTCTTCGACCTTCTTTCGGTGAAGTTTCTTATAACTTTCAGGCGAAAGCCCATGTTTTTCTTTGGAGGATTAGGGCTTTTAAGCACAGTTCTGGGCATTCTTGCTGGAACTATAGCATTGTATCTTAGGATTTTCAGACATTTTGGATATAGACCCCTGATTTACCTTGTAATGTTTTTGCTCCTCTCAGGTTTGATCCTCTTTTTAATGGGTTTTCTTGGGGAGTTGATCTCGGGGCTTTACGACACCATCGAAGGCGAGTCTCTTTTGAAATACGAAGAGGATGAAGGGAACCCTTAAAAAGCTTTTCCAACTTTTATACTCTCATTTCGGTCCTCAACACTGGTGGCCTGGTGAATCTGAACTGGAGATAATAATTGGTGCAGTTTTGACACAGAACACTGCCTGGAAAAACGTGGAGAAGGCGATTGACAATTTAAAGAGCGCAGGGAAGATGGACCTCGATTCTCTTCACTCAGCAAGTGAAGATGAGATTGCTCAGCTTATAAGGCCCAGCGGGTTCTTTAGGTTGAAGTCTAAGAGACTAAAGAATTTGATTAATTACCTTTATGAAAATGGGGGGATAGAAGCCCTTAAGAAAAGGCAATTGAAAAGTCTTCGAGAAGAATTATTGAAAATTCCTGGAATAGGGCCTGAGACAGCGGATTCCATTATCCTTTATGCCCTTGAGAAGCCTGTTTTTGTTGTCGATGCATATACCCGCAGGATATTAAAAAGAATTGGTTTGATTGAACAGGAACGAATTAGCTATGATGAAGTTCAGCGGTTGTTCATGGAAAACCTTCCGCCCGATGTCAATATGTACAACGAGTATCATGCTCTGTTTGTTAAATTAGGAAAAACTTATTGCACCAAGAGAAACCCAAATTGTGGAAGTTGCCCTCTACTTGAAATTTGTAAATATGGGAAGGAGAAACTTCGTGTATACCAGACTGGGGATCGATAGAATAGAAGAGGAATGGCCGAAGGAGTTAAAGGGCGCTAAGGTTGCCCTTCTTGTTCATCAAGCCTCGGTAAATAGCAATTTGAGATACACGTGGGATGTTTTTTCCCATTTTGATAAGGTAAAAGTCAAGGCGCTTCTCGCTCCTCAACATGGCCTTTTTGGTGAAACTCAGGATAATATGATTGAGTGGGAAGATTTTAGAGACCCTTTAACGGGACTCCCTGTCTACAGCTTGTACGGTAAGAGTAGAAAACCTTTGCCCTATATGTTAGAAGGTATTGATGGCATTGTAGTAGACCTACAGGATGTAGGAACGCGTTACTATACCTATATTTGGACGCTATACCTCGTTATGGAAAGCGCATTGGAAAATGGTAAGTTTGTGGTTGTCTTAGATAGACCTAATCCCATCGGTGGTCTTGAAGTAGAAGGTCCTGTTTTAAGGGAGACGTATTCTTCCTTTGTTGGGCTCAAACCATTGCCTGTAAGACATGGAATGACCATAGGAGAAATCGCTTTGCTCTTTAAGGGGGAATATTTAAGAGATGTTGTTCTTTTCGTCCTTAAAATGGAGAACTGGAGTAGGAACTATTTTTGGGAGGATACAGGCCTTGAATGGGTAAACCCATCTCCCAATATGCCTTCAGAAAAAACCGCTTTACTCTATCCGGGTATGTGTCTCCTTGAGGCCACCAACATAAGCGAGGGAAGGGGTACTACAAGGCCCTTTGAAATAATAGGTGCCCCTTTTATAAATCCCTATGAACTCGTAGATGCCCTTGAAAATTACAGCCTTGAAGGAGTTTATTTTAGGCCTCTCTATTTTATTCCAACTTTTAACAAGTTTGCGGGTGAAAAATGCGGAGGTCTCCAAATTCATATCAGGGATAAGAAGGCTTTAAAGCCCTTTAAAATAGGCGTTGTTATAATAAAAGTCATAAAAGAACTTTATCCGGATCATTTCCGGTGGCGCGAGCCTCCGTACGAATATGAATTTAAAAAATTGCCTATCGATATTCTTGCGGGCTCAAATCACCTGCGTGAAGCCTTAGATAGAGGAGATTCCATTGAGGAAATAGAAACCCGGTGGAAATTGGAAGGGGAGGTTTTTAACAAAGAGGTTAGATCAAAATACCTTATTTATGAGTAATATTGATGCTGTTATTCTCTCGGCAGGTTTTGGTGAAAGGTTGAGACCCATCACCAATGTAACGCCCAAGGTACTTTTACCTGTTCTCGGAAAACCTATCCTTATAAGAGTCTATGAAAGGCTTCAGAGTTTAAATCCTGGAAAAATTTTTATTAATACCCATTATTTGGCCGAAGTTGTAGAAAGGGCTGCAAGAGATTTGAGGGGGGTAGAGATTGTAAAAGAGCCTGAAATCCTTGGGACAGGAGGAGCCATTGCCAACGTGGCAAGAAGAAGCAAAAGTGACATCATTCTTATTCACAATGGAGATGTGCTGACAGATATTGACCTCTTATCAGTCGTTAATTTTCATTTAAAAAGTGGGGCGGATATAACTTTGGTGGTCTCTGAGAAGGTTTGCAGGAAGAATTTGGTCGTTGAAGGTGGGTATCTTAAAGATATTGGGGAAGGAAGGGTAGGTTTTACTGGAATCGCCGTTTATAGGAAAAGATTACTCGAGAAATTCGAAGTCCGACCTTTTGATGCAAAAGAAATCTGGCTTAAAGCGCTTAGAGAAGGTTATAAGGTAGTGGTTTTTGAGCCTAAGAAAGGATTCTGGTATGACATCGGTACATCCGAAGGCTATGCAAGGGCTATTTTTGAGCTTCTAAGTAAAAGGGGTGAAAGGGTTTATATAAGGGAAGCGAAGAGCTCCTTACCTCCTCTGTATTTTGACGGATTTCTCGTGATTGAAGGTGAGCCAGAAATTGAAAGAGGCACTTTTCTTAGAAATGTTATAATTTTGGATAGTGTGCAATTAAAACAGGGTGAATATAAGAATTGTATTCTCTCACCTGCTGGGATTATCTCTTTTGATGAAATATCGGCGATGGGCAGCGAGTCGAACAAATACCTTGTAGGTCTTGGTGGTTCTGACCGGAAATTCTGGAGAGTTTACGAGAGAAACAAAAGCTTTGTGATTTGCGACTATGGAAAGAACAAAAAAGAATTTGAGAAGCACTTAAAAGCCACAGAATTTCTGATGAAATGCGGCCTTCCTGTTCCAAAAATCGTTTATGTTGATGAAGCAAAAAATCATATCTATATGGAAGACTTAGGTGATACAACCCTCTATTCTTTTTTCAAGTACCCAGGCAACAGAGATTACCTTAAGTATTATAGTGATGCCGTGAAAATCATCGCGAGGCTCCACGCCCTCGGGCCTCTTCAGGAAGGTGCTGATTGCTTTGAAGAGTTTGTTTTTGATTATGAATATTTTCGATGGGAGCAGATGCATTTTATTAACAATTTTGTGAAAAGGTTTTCCAATTTGGAAGTTTCTGAAGAGGTAGAAAAAGAACTCAACAAACTTGCTAATATTTGCAGCAAATTTGAAAAGGTCATACTCCATCGAGATTATCAGAGTCAAAATATCATGGTTAAATCTAATGGTTCCCTTGCCATTGTTGATTTTACAGGTTTGAGATGGGGTCCAAAAAGCTATGATCTTGCTTCTCTAATTTTCGACCCTTATATGCCTTTTATCAAGGGTTATCGTGATGAGCTTTTAAAGGTTTACGTTGATGAATTTAATTCCCTTTCGAAAAATGTCGTTTCACGCTCCGATCTTGAGTTTGAGATCAAATTTACCAGGCTTCAGAGACACATGCAGGCACTGGGCGCTTATGGTTACCTTTCGAGGGTTAAAGGAAAAAGTTATTTTGAAAAGTACATTATGGATGGTCTGAGCCTGTTGATGGAAGACTTAGAAGACTCACCTATAGAGTTGCTGGGCTTAAAAGCCCTTGTGAATGAGATATTTAAACAACTTCTTGACAATAAGAGCACTGTTGAGTATAATTATCCATTATGATATTCAAGGGAAGTAGCGGAGTAGATGTAAAGAAGTTAAAGCTTCAGGCGCAAAAACTGATAGGGCAAGGTAAATATGACGAAGCTCTTTCAGTTCTTCAAGAACTTACTAAATTAACCTCAGACCCAGAAGTTTTCAATTCCATCGGTGACCTTTATATCCGGAAGCAAAATCACGAAAAAGCTCTTGAATATCTGGAAAAAGCTTATAAGATGTATAAGGAACAAGATTTCCGGGAAATTGCAATATCTGTTGCAAAGAAAATTCTGAGGCTTGACAAAGAAAGGCATGACGTGTATTTGGACCTCATTCAAATGGAGCTGGAGAGCGGCAATGTTGACAGGGCCTTGGATTGGGCCCTTGAATATGTTAAACTTCCCAAGATAGACCCGGTATATCTTGGGAAATTGTTTAATCTTATTAATGAATTTGCCAGCGTAATTCAAGAGCACACAGAGCAAGCTTCAAAATTCGAACGACTATTTACGAGGGTTCAAGAACTTGCGGAATCTCTCGCTATGTTGAGCCTTGAGAGCGGCATTGAGTTTGCACAACCACAAGAGTTTTATGAACGAGGAGACATCGGTGGATTTGGAGGATTTTTTAGCGAGTCAACAGGTCAAGGGGCTGCCGTTTCAGAGAAACCAAAGAAGGAAGAAGAAAAGAAGGAAGAGGTGGAAAAAATAGAATTTATCGAAAAAGAAGAATTGGAAGAAGAGCCAAAAACTTTTATAACATCCTCTGCTTTTGCTGATTTTTTAGGGGTTCCACCTTCGGAGTCCCAAAAAGCGCCTTCAGAAGGATTAAAGTCTTCGGAAAAATTTGTATTTAAAGAGGAAGAAGAGATCCCAGTGGACCAAATTTCTGAAAAGACTGTCGTCCTTGAAGAGCCGTCTATTACCGGGGAAAAAGCTACTGTTGTGGAGTTGCCGGAGGAAAGTGAGAAAATAAGTAGTAAACCATCTGAAAAAATTGATAGAAAAATCACTGAGCCGCCTGTAGAGGAATACAAGACGGTCGTTGAAGAAGCACCTGAGGAGGTTGAGGAGATCCAGAAAGAGTGGGAATCCACTTTGAAGAAAGTAACCGAGAAAAAAAGTGAAAAATTTTTCAAAGAAAAAGTTGAGGTAGAAAAAGAGGAGGCTGCATCGGAACCTTTTGCTTATACTGCTCCTAAGGTTGAGAAAAAGAGAACGGAAGAGGAAAGGGTTGAAGAACTGAAAAGGCCTTTAAAAGAAGAAGTAGAAGCTTCAAAAAAGAAATATGAAGAGATGGTCTCACTGACTGAGAAGAGGTCTTCTAAGTTAGAGGATACGACAGGTTTGAAAGGGGTTCAAACCTCGGAAAGATCGTTGACAGAGAAAGGAGTTGAAAAAAGACCTACCGAGATGCCCGCACCGAAGGTAAAGGAAGAATTTGGAGTTGGGGAAAAGGTTGAGAGTACCGTAGAAAAAGAGAAGTATGAGAGTTTGTTAAGAATTTTGAGAGAGATAAAAGAAGATATTCTATCCTTAGAGGAATGGCCTTATCCATCGGACCCTCCATTTGAAGTGGCTAAGGAATATTATGAGATGAAACTATATCAACCTGCAATCGAAGAATTTCAGAAGTTACTGAGCGATCCAAGATACAGGCTGCAGTCTATGATTTACTTAGGTAAAATATTCTATGAAAGGGGTGACCTTGAGTTCGCAGAGGTAATCTTGAGAAAGGCGATCGAGGAGGCGGGAACCATAGATAAGGATTACATTGAGGCATACTATTATCTTGCATTAACGCTTGAGAACATGAAAAGGTACCACGAGGCAAAAGAACTTTACACCAATGTTTATGTGTTTGATTCCAGGTTCAAAGATGTGGAAGCGAAAATTAAATTGTTTAGGAGTATGGGCATATGATGAAGAAAGATGCGAAGGTAGATGAGAAAACAGGTGTCAAAGTAACATTTGTCGAGCTTCTGGAAAAAAGTGGTGTTATCACAAGAGAGGCTATCAAAAACGCTCTCGCTGAACAGTGGGAAAGGGGTGGGACTCTTGAAGAGATACTGGTAGAAAAGGGATTCCTAAATGAAGAACAACTGGTAAAATTCATTCTTGATAATTTCCCAATGCTTCATTATGTGAATCTTAAAAATATCGATATCGACCCTGAGGCGGTAGAGCACATTCCGGCAAGAATTGCGAGGAAGTATCTTGTGATACCTATACGAAAAAAGGGTAAGTCTCTGGCTGTGGCAATGGCGAATCCCATTAACAGGGAGATGCTCGCTGAGTTGAAAAACGTTACAGATTTGAAAATCAGACCCTTCATTTCGAAGGTAAGCGAGATTAAGGAAGCCATTGAGAAATATTATGCGGAAACGGAGTCTGCAGAAAAGATTAGTGAACCCTTTACGGGTAGCACAATTAGAGGCGAAATAGGCGTACTTATAGCAAAAGATAAGACCTTTGATAGTTTTGTGGTAGATGAAACCAACAAGCACGCTTTCCTTTTGTGCAAAGACATTGCCGAGACCAGAGGTGTCGGAGCAAAGAAAGTATTCCTGTTTGGGCCAGAGGGCAGTGGAAAATCTCATTTGCTTCAGGCAATAGCAAATTATATACTCGAGAACGAAGCCTTAAGGAGATTCATTTATATCGACGCATACAAGTTCTACTCGACTTTAAAAGAACTTAAGACGGAAAGGGATATCGATAGATATCTTGAAATTCTGCGGGATGTAGACATTCTTCTTTTTGATGACCTTGATTTCCTTGTGGGCAAGGATTTTGCTCAGGATGCGTTACTTACTGTTTTATCTGATCTCGTCTCAAGGGGAAAACAGGCGGTTGTAACTTGCTCTTTGCCCTTAAAGAATATGCCTACTTTAAATCGTAAACTCAGGCAACTGTTAACCGAATTTATGACCATAGGAATTGAAGAGCCTTCGACAGATTTGAAAAGAAAGGTTGCAAGAATGTTCGTTGGGGAAGAGGGACTTCCTTCCAGTGTAATTGACCAAATTGCCAGCAAGCCCGGTTTAAATCTCAAAAAGATTGAAACCATAGTCCATGAACTTTTAACTTACAAGAGATTGGGTGAAAGGATTGATGAAAATCTTTTAAACAAGGTGATTGGTGCCTTTATCGAAGTAGGTAAATAAAAAGGGGGTTAATGATGGCCTTATTAGGAAAAATCGGGAAGGGTAAGGTAAAGGGCCCAATTGTCGTTCTTGACATTGGGTCCCGCTATGTTAAGGCTGCACTGTTCGATAGGGTAAAAAAGGATATAGTGCTGAAGGCCTATGCCCTTGAAAAGGTGCCTCCAGATGTGATTTTGGGTAAGGACATAATAGACAGACAGGTTCTGATTGATAAAATCAGGGATGCCTATGCGAAACTTGGAACCGATTCTACTAATGTGGTCATAAGTATAGCCGGTGGCGAAGTCAAATCAAAGGCGATGGTTATACCTTACTATAAGAAGAAAGAGAAACTTGCAGAAGCTGTGGATTGGAAAATCAAGGAAGAGTTGCATGTCGACCCGACGGAGATTGTAAGGGATTATGAGATCCTTGGGGTGAGTCAAATTGCAGAGTCTGTGGATATCTTGGTTGGAACTGCAAAATTGAGTTTCATATACGATATCCTTGATATCGTTAGGGCTGCTGGCCTTGAACCTACACTGGTAACAACAGACCTTATTTCACTCTTTAGGGTAATTGAAGCCCTTGATCTTAAGAATCTTTCTGGAGATAATCTCTTCCTGCACGTAGGATATGAAGTAACCCTATTAATTCATATCAAGGATGGTCAGATTCAGCAAATGGTTGAAATACCGACGGGCATTAAATCCTACGTTGATAACCTTTCCAGGTTCTTTGATCTCAGGGTAGAAGAAGCAGAGGAGACCGCATTGAATGGCCCTACTGCCGCCATTGAAAAATCTGCCTTTGATGATACAATGGATTCTCTCCACGATAGATTCCTTTCTCCGGAAAAATATGTACCAGCGCTTGCAGAAGGCTCAAAGAAATTTAACATTTACGTTTCGGGCGGTGGAAGCAAGCTCTATGGACTTGCAAATTTCATAAAAACTAAGTACGGTGTTGACATTAAATACCTCGATATAACAGGACTCTTTGCTATTGAAGAAGGCGTTAAAGGTTTGAAGGACAATGCACCTTTATTAACCATTGTCGTAGGAAATGCTTTACACTTCTATAAAAAAGACCACAAGGTGAACCTTCTTCCAACGGAAGCGGGCATGGAGGCTGCACCAGTGGTTGAGGAGGTTTCTTTACTACCTCACTTAGTGGGTGCCCTCTTTGTGTGGCTACTTCTTGTAATAGGAATTCTTGCATTGTCGGTTGGCACGACAAGAAGAATCTCGGGCCTCAAGAAACAAATTACACAACTCCAAGCCGAAGAAGTTGAACTTCAAAGAAAGGCTGATGAGATTAGAGGTTTTAAACAGCAGATTGAAGATGCCAGAAGGAAGCTTGACTTGATTGCTCAATTGCAGCAGGGTAGAACAAAATATGTACAGCTTTTGGATGAGATTAACAGAGTTATCCCCTCAGGGTGCTGGCTTGAGGCTTTAGGAAGAAATGGAGACTATCTAAACATAACAGGTGGAGCTCTTTCAAACATTCGTATTTCTCAATTCATGAGTAATTTAAGAAATTCGCCGATTGTAGATTCGGTGAACCTCCTGTCCATTGAAGTTGCAGGTGGTCAGGAGGAAAAATATGCCAGTTTTCAATTAAGTGTTAAATTGAAGTAAAAGGAGGTTTTACAAATGAGGTATTTGTATCTTGGCATTGCTTTGGTTGCAGCGTTTCTCTTCTCATCTTGCAGTAGTGTCTCTGATAATAATGTAACCGTTACCGGGAAGGTGGGCTATGAGGTTGCTCTAATTGACACAGTCCACAATGAAACTACTTTTGTCTTTGTACCAGCACGAGGCGCAAAATTATATTTAATGGGTGATCCAGGGGCAGAGTATCCCTATTCTGGGAGTATACTTGAGACTACAAGTGATACCTCAGGCAACTATACTTTTGTTGTAGAACCAGTTACACAATATGAGGGATTGATCCCCTGCTCCAACATAGGCATAAAGATCCAGGCTTTCTACCATGATAGCTTGATTGGTCCTGCCTATGGTGAGCTTACCGGCTTTAGTATTACTCCGGGAAAGGATGCAACTTTGCCTACAATATACCTTAAACGGCAAACTCAATAGAGGGGCCTATGGAGAGACTAAAATCACCGGCAGCGATCTGGCTAATAGCGGTCATAGTATATGTTCTCACCTTCATCTTTCTCTGGAATTCGGTCTATGCATCGAAGGCCAGAGAATTAAGGAAGGTTGAGAGCGCTTACAAAGAAGAGTACTCAAGGGTTCAGAATCTAAGGGAATATGTTAAGGATTACGATAGGATTATAAGGGAGAAAGATTCTTTACTTGCACTCTGGGAAGAAACCCAGAAGTATCTGCCTCAGGAAGCGAGAATGGAGGAATGGCTCTCCCAGATTACGGGGATGGCAATTACATCGGGGGTCAAAATTATCAGTTTCAAGCCTCAAAGCCCGACTGTTAAGGAACTCTACATAGAGTACCCCATATCCCTTGAGGTTACAGGGGGCTTTCACGAACTTGGAACCTTTATTAGTTTTATTGCAAACTCGGAAAGAATAATGACAGTAGATAACCTGCAGGTGGAGAGAATGACAGGTTCTGAAAGGGAAAGTGGACAGACAGTACGAACAAAGCTTCAAATCATCTGCTATGTTTATAATCCTCAGGCCTCAGTAACCACAGGAGGTACACGATGAGAAAACTAATTTTATTTGCAATTACCTTATTTTTAACTGGTGGCGCCTTTGCTCAAAATTTGTTAAAGGCTTACGCTATTAAGGATGTGCCTGAAGGAGTTGCAATCGAGTTAGAATTTTCTGAGGGCGTGCCAGAGTTCAGACATTTTACCCTTGCTAATCCCCCAAGGATTGTGGTTGACCTCCAGAATGTTGCTTACGGTCTTGGTGAAAAGATTTTCGTGGTAGGAAAAAACGGAATCCAAAGGATGAGGGGTGCCCAATACCAGAAGGACCCTGTACCCATTGCAAGGATAGTTCTTGATGTGGATAGTTTTAGGACTTACACTGTTTCACAGGCGGAAGGAAAACTTGTAATCCTTGTTGGCGGGCTTTCCGAAGTACCTTATAAAAGTGAAGCTCCAGAACAATCTACGAAGGTAGAACAAGCTAAAACAGCTGAACAACCTAAGAAGCCTTCATACAAAGTGGAGTTTGGTGAAAAGTATTTTTACTCTTCCCGTGGGAAAAAGGACCCCTTCCAGCCAGAATCTTTACCAGGTGGAGAAGAACTCCTAAATGTGAGTGAAGCAAAACTTCTTGGCATAATTAAGACTGATGAGGGGAATGTTGCCCTTCTTCAGGACAGGAGAGGGGTGGGTTATGTTTTAAAAGAGGGGGATAGGGTAAGGAACGGTCGGGTCGTTAGAATTGAATCCGACCGGGTAATTTTTGCAACCGTTGATTTTGGCTTTACAAGAAGAATTGAACTAAAATTAGAGGAAGAACAGAAATAAAAAGGAGGTTTTATAAATGAAATTGTTTAAAAAACTTGGCCTTTTGCTTCTTGCCTCTGCATTAGTCTATGCTCAAGAAGCCAGGATAACGATGAGTGTCGAACAGGCCGATATAAGGACTGTACTTAGAGCCTTTGCTGAGGTAGGTAAGGTTAACATAATTACGACACCCTCTGTGACCCAGAAGGTGAGCTTCAATATTAAGGATGTTCCATGGAGATTGGCCCTTAAGTCACTCCTTGATGCCTATGGACTTGCGATGATTGAAAGTGAAGGTATGATAACTATTATGACCCAGCAAGAGTTCTCACAGCTTAAGACAGCGGCGGACCTCGATTTAAAGGTGTTGAAGGTGAGGTATGCTGATGCGCGCAAAGTGGCGGAAGTTTTGAAATCCCAGCTGTCTCCAAGGGGTGATATAAAGATCGATGAGTCTTCAAATGCTTTGATAGTGACAGATTTAAGAGTAAATCTCTACAAAGTTGAGGATCTTTTAAGCCAGATTGATAAGCCCTATCCTCAGGTTTTGATTACTGGAAGAATTGTAGAAGTAGATTATAATGAATCCCGCAAGCTCGGTACCGAACTCAGGGCTATGAGATTTGGAAATCCCGCTTTTGAAGGTGCGACCTATGATTTACCCCAGCATAGTGAACCGATGGCCGAAAATCCAACCTACCTGACAGTTCACTACCTGGGGTCCAAAGCCCTTCAAGTTGAGGCAGCTATCGATGCTCTTGAGGGGCAGAGCAAGGCGAACACCATCTCAGAGCCGAAGATAATGGTCCTTGACAATGAAAAGGCTTCTATATATTCAAAAATCAGGGTGCCGGTGACTTCAAGAGATATGGCAGGCAATACGATAGTTCAGTTTGAAGAGACTGGAATTCAGCTCGAGGTTACCCCTCACATTATTCCCGATGGTAAGGTCGTTATGAATATCAAAACAGAAACAGGTGATCTAACGGGTTATTCCGCTACTGGACAACCCATCACTTCCAAGAGAGGGGCGGAGACAAAGATAACGGTTTCCGATGGTGAAACGGTGATGATAGGTGGTGTAATTATTGAAAAAGACAAAAGGGCAAAGCAGGGAATGCCTCTTATTTTGAGAATCCCCGTTATAAGATACCTCTTTGGAAGGGACCAGGTAGAAAAGGGCAAGTCAGAGATTTTAATTTTCCTGACGCCGAACATTGTTAAGGAGTAGTTATGATAAATCGGCCTCTCAAGAAGGGCATGACCCTTATTGAAGTCTTGCTGGTAATCTTCATCATTAGCATACTGTTTGCCATACCCTTCTGGGGAGGTACAAAGTGGATTCAGAGAAACAGGCTCAGAAACGAAGCTGTGAAATTAAGGGCCCTTCTTGAGAACGAAAGAACTACGGCTATGGCCACTAATGCAAGACGGGCCGTTGTATTCACTGGAAGAAATGTTCAAATTAGGAGGGAAGCTCTATCACATCCACTTCCTAATATAGATTCCATTGTCGCTAATTATGCCAATTATATTAGCCCGAAGGTCAACTTAGGAGGCCTGCAGGGAGCAAGGGCGCTCTATGGTGGAGCCATCGATTCCGATGGAGTGATGTTTGGCGCAGGTAACGGGGCCCAAAACGACACCGTTAAATTTACTCCCTTTGGGTTATGCGAAACACCTGGTGAAATATACTTAAATGACGGCAGGAATTTAATGTGTGTGGAGGTAAACTCTTTCGGACAGGTAAAGACTTATTCCTGGAGAGGGCGGTGGATCGAAGAAAAATAGGGTATTGACAATTTTTAAATTTTGCGGTATAATTTGCATTGGAGGCATAGGTAAATGAAGAATAAAAGAAAAGGGTTTTCACTCATAGAGTTGGTTGTGGCTCTATCGATATTGACTATTGGGCTTTTAGGTGTCATACCTCTTGCCATTGCCACTATAAAATTAAACAATGTCCAAAATCAAATGCTTAATGCCAAGTATTTAGCGGAGCGCTATTCTGAAAGGTTTAAGAGTTTGTCCTTTGATGCCCCCGACCTTGCAAATGATGGAGACAACAACGACCTTGCGGATACTTTAAATCCGGACCATAGGGAAGTTCAGACCTTAGATAATATCCGGTATACTATTATGTGGAATGTAGCTAACAATGCTGACGGAACAAAGACTATAAGGATTATAGTTAGATGGTACGATGCAAGGAGCCGTAGGCAAAAAAGTTATTTTGTGGAAACAGTGAGGAGCTCTTATGAGCTTTAATGTAAAGAGAAAGGGTATTACTTTAATTGAACTCTTGGTCTCCCTCGGTATCTTAAGTCTTCTTCTTGCAGCCGTTTTTGTGGTGTATCGCTCTCAGATAAGAACGGCCACAACTCAAAGAAGCATCTCTATACTCCAGACAGATGTTCAACAGGCGTTTAACATTATGAAGTTTGATGTACTTATGGCTGGGTATGGCGTTCCTGCCACACAGGTTCCCATAACAGGTACTAATAGTTCAAGCGGCCCTGATGCTCTAAACCTTATCAGCACCGGTTTTATTGTAGGCGGCACGACGAGATGGAGTTATACAATGGATATTTTCAACGCTAATCAGATTATCGTAAGGCGCTGGGGTGATGAAAGGGTCGATTTGCAAAAGGGGGATGCTATAGTTATTATGGATGATAAGAAAAAGTTGATTGTTACGCAGCCTTTAATCGTGACTGGGAGGGAGCCATTGACCTATAACAACCAGCCAGCCTATCGCATTACTTTAAATGGTAATGTCCAAACAGCAGCGGGTAATTTTGTTTACGTGGTACCTGGCGGGCAGTTTCAAAGGGTGCAATATACCTTGAGAAATGACACCTTACTACGGGGTGGGGCGCCTTTCCTCACAGGTGTTGAGGACTTTCAGGTTTCCTACTGGGTAGATGGAAACAAAAACGGGGTAGAAGATGCGGGTGAAAGGGTACATAATCCCCAGGGGATAAGCGAATTTAACCAATTGCTAAGGTCAGTCAGATTAAATCTCGTTCTTCTCGGAACTCTGGATAGGGAATATACTTTTCCTCAGAATCGCATTACTGTCGAAGACCATACCTATAACATCACTGGTGACCAGCTCCACAGAAGGAGAAGATTTTATACCATCGATGTAAAAGTGAGGAATGTAAGATGAAAAGAGGAATTGCTTTGGTAACGGTAATATTGGTGGTGGCTTTCCTTGTAGTTGTTGGTGGGATCACTGCCTATCTTGTTCAGAGGGGTTTGAGAATTACGGGAATTACGCGCAGAGCCCTTATGACCTTCGAAGCGGCTGAGGGTGGAGTAGAACTGGCAGTGAATGAGATCTGGAGGGCTGAAAACGAGGGCAGGCCCATTAACCAGAATCTTCAAACAAGCATAGGTGGAAGGAAAGTTACCGTAAATCCTCAAAGGCTTTTTGTAGTTACAGAAAAGGGTGGTTCCCTCGAATTTGCTGCAGCCTACGAGGGCGTTGGAAGGGGAGTGGGCGGTGGCGGTGCCGCCATCTTTTACAACATCTTATCCAGCGCCACTGGAGGTCCTGAGGATCGTATAGAACTTGAGGTTATATATAGAAGAGTTCTTGGCATAGTTGCTCAGTAATTTAGAAAAAGAGGTGAGATTATGTTAAACAAAAGGCTGTTAATTTTGATGATGCTGTTTGCAGCGGGTGGTCTTCTGGCGCAAATGGCAGGGGAACCATGTAATGTCCCCCCATTTCTTAGCCAGAAGGTACCCCCGAATATATTTATAATCATGGACAATTCTGGCTCCATGGGTTGGAAGGCTTACGACGACACATTATACAATCCAAGCAAAAGGTACTATGGGTATTTTGATCCTGATAAAGTGTACCAATACTCAAAGAATAGTTGGGTGCCAGTGAATCAACCTGCTGATTATTATACATATTGGCCTGGCAACCTGCTAAATTGGGCGGTGATGTCAAGACTCAGTGTGCTCAAGAAAGTTCTTGTTGGTGGCAAGGCGACGGCGAGAAGCCCGAGAGGTTTCGCCCACACTCTTGTGTGTGAGTCAGGGGGTGAGTGGGTTAAATACGCTTACCTTAATGGTAGGCGGTATAAATTTGTTACATATGCTACTGCTTCAAACAATTACGATAATAATTTGGATATATACAAATACGACCCGCAAGATAGTAGTTGGCGGAAAATAGTTAGCGCAAAAAATAACGTTGAAATTGACTCAACCTTCTCCCGTGGTGTTATACAGAAGCTCGGTGATAGAGATCCACTTGATGGCCAATGGGACGATGATGCACCAAGATTTTGGTTGATTAATTTTAATAGCAAAGGAGATGGCCAAGAGTTGTCACCTTCTGGAACCAGTGAATATTGTGATTACGATGATGACGGCGGTTTCGTGTCAAGCTACTATCAAGATAACTCTTCGATGAGTGATTTTGTTAATGCCATTCAAAACGTGTCACCGGAGACGTGGACTCCGCTGGCGGAATGTCTTCTTGAGACAACGGCGTATTTCCAGCAGAGGCCCACTCCCTACTTCTACAACAATGATTATAAGACCGGCAGTCAGTGGGATCCAATGGGAAGTGGTGCAGATCGCCTCTGGTGCAGAAAGAGCTTTGTGCTTTTACTAACCGATGGCGAGGCCACTACGGATAAAGACCCAATTCTTCAACAAGTCATAGGTGACTATGATGGTGATGGTCTTGAGCCAAACTATGCAAATGCTTCGATAAACCGCTATAGTGGTCATTATCTCGATGATGTTGCCATGTGGATGCATGTGAATGATTTAAGGCTAGATATAGAGGGTACCCAAAATCTTACCCTTTATGGTGTTTTTGTATTTGGAAGGGGCAATACACTTTTGGCTGAAGCCTGCAAGGACGGTGGGTTTATCGATTACAATGGGAACAACAGGCCAGACCTGCAAAGGGAATGGGATTCCAATGGCGATGGTGTACCAGATACCTATTACGAGGCTGAAAATGGCGAAGATATTGAGAGGGCTATAGAAGCTGCTATCCTTGATATTTTGGGGAGAGTAAGTTCCGCTACTGCAGCCTCAGTGATTTCTCAGACTCAGAAAGGGGAAGGCACAATGTATCAGGCCTTCTTCCAGCCTTCCTATTTGACTCCACTGGGAGAGATCACATGGATCGGTGAGGTCGGCGCCTATTTTGTTGATAAAAATGGAAACTTGAGGGAGGATACAGATCAGGATGGTAAGCTTGACAGCACCGATTACATCATTAGGTTCAAGTTAGAGGGTAATGAGACAAAGGCAGAAAGATGGGCTGTTTCGAATGACATGCCCTTGTATAAGGTCGATGAAGTGGGAATCTGGGATGTAAACTTCTTATGGAGAGCGGGAAAGGGCTTGTTAAACAAATCTCCTGATAACAGAAATGTCAAAGCCATTATCCCTTCGGGCTCTTCCTATACCCTTGTTGATTTTACCACAGCCAGAAGACCTACCCTCTCACCATATCTTGGTGTAACAGGTACTACTTCTTTCATCGATTCTCTCATTAATTACATTAGAGGTGTGGATTATAACGATCCTTCCTGGCGCTTCAGGACCTTTGAGGCAGGTAAGACCTGGAAACTCGGCGATATAGTATATTCTACACCGACCTTCGTCGGTAAACCCACTGAGCGATATGACCTTATTTATGATGATGTTTCATACAGAGAGTTCTATAACAGAAAGAAGGACCGAAGGAATATCTTGCTCGTAGGTGCGAATGACGGGATGCTTCATGCCTTCAATGCCGGTGTATTTGACACTTTGAATAAGAAAGTTGATGGTCTGGGTAGGCCCTTAGGGGATGAGTTATGGGCGATTATACCTCTTAATCTCCTTCCCCATCTCAAATGGCTTAAGGATCCTCAGTATTGCCATGTTTATTATGTAGACTTGAAGCCCAAGGTAACGGATGTAAAAATTTTTAACGATGATAGTGACCATCCTCAAGGGTGGGGAACAGTTGCTATTGTTGGTATGAGGCTTGGTGGAACACCCATTACAATTTCAAGCGGTACCTATAGATCCTCCTATTTTGCCCTTGATATTTCAGATCCAGATAATCCAAGAGTACTCTGGGAATTCACTGATCCCAATCTTGGTTATACCATTTCCTACCCATCAGTGCTAAAGGTGGTTGAAGGTGGGCAGGAAAAATGGTTTGTAGTTTTCGGGTCTGGGACTAATACAACTCCCACAGGGAATACCTCAACTCAACCTGCATATTTCTACATCCTTGACCTTAAGACGGGCCAGCTTTTGCGGAAGATTCAAATTCCATATCCCAGTAATAAGACCCTAGGGGCATACTGTGGGAACCCCATATCTGTTGATGTAAAGCTTGATTACAGTGTTGATGTGATTTACCTGCCCACTACTTATGTGGAAAAGTCAGGCAACACGACGGTTGAAAAGGGCGCCTTATACAGGATTGTCACGAATAACAGCATAAATCCTAATAACTGGCAGCTTTCTATGGCCTTCAACTTGAATGTACCTCTTACCTCAGGTGCTGCAGCCTCTATGGATGAGTACGGTAACCTCTGGGTGTTCTTTGGCTCAGGAAAGTACTTTACCGATGAAGATGAAGCAGATACAAGAAAAAATTATTTCATTGGCTTCAAAGATGCCTATTGGAATGGGGGCTGGAATTCACAAACTTCCCCGAGTGACAGCTTATCCGATTTGTTGAATGCAACGAATATTAGGGTTAAGGTGGATACTTCTGGTGCAGCCACGGTCGAGAATATTCCTGGAATGGGAACTCTTGGCTACGAGGCCTTCGTGGACTCAGTAAATCGTAAATATAAAGGCTGGTATGTGGAACTCTATTCAGGTGAAAAGTCACTCAATTTCCCACTGGTCCTTGGAGGAGCGGTAATGTTTACTACCTACAAGGTTAATCGAGACCCCTGCGGGTTTGGTGGACAAGGTTGGCTGTATGTGCTGTTCTACAAGACTGGAACCGCTTCTTCCAATGCGCCTCTCGGACTTAACACACAGAGATATGCCGTAACAAAGGTGCAAGTTGAGGGTATGCCTGCATCTCCTGCCGTTCAGATTGGATCGAGGGAAGAGGCAACAGCCTTTGTACAGACATCTACAGGCGAAGTGAGACAGATTCAAACGGAACTTCCCTTCAGTCCTAAGAGTGGTGCAAGGATATGGAGACCAGCAAACTTTTAAGGAGGTGAGAGTATGTTAAATTTAATTTTATCCCTTTTTGTAATCTCCCAATCGGGGGGTATTCAGGTTACCCAGGGGGTTATTGTCCCGAAGGTGCTTCAAAAAGCAGAACTTACGAATGAAGAGATGAAAGCGTTAGAAAATACTATTGGCGGCATTTTTATGGGCGTCTCTGAAGATTCAAATTATATTTTCGTGTCCGAAAAGCCGATTAAGATTGATAAAAGGGTTTTCAATTTTAGAAACCTCCCCAAAGAGGGTGAAGATGTTTTCCTTCGCTTAGAAGAAAGGGGTAAAGAAAAGGTGGGAATTTTTGCAGGGAAGACCCTCGACGAGGCTGTTTACTACCAGAAGGGGTTATTTAAATGAGCGGATTTTTGGTACTACTTATTGTTGTTGCCCTCCTCTTGGTGATATTCATCTCCATTTATAATGGCCTTGTGAGAATGAAGTTTGCGGTACGGAATGCCTTTGCAGATATTGATGTTCAATTGAAGAAGAGACACGACCTTATTCCCAACTTAGTTGAAACGGTAAAAGGCTATGCAGCACATGAGAGAACGACCCTTGAGAATGTGGTCAAGGCAAGGCAAATGGCTCTCGATTCAAAAACTCCGGAAGATAAGATGAAATCAGAAAATATGCTTACTCAGGCGCTCCGGCAACTCTTTGCAGTGGTGGAAAATTACCCCAATCTTAAAGCTAACGAGAATTTCATGATGCTACAAAGGGAACTCTCAAACATTGAAGAAGCCATTCAAAATGCCCGCAGGTATTACAATGCAGTGGTGAGGGACTATAATACGAGGATAAGGGTTTTCCCTTCCAATATTGTTGCCAGTATGTTTGGATTTAAGGAAGAACCCTTCTTCGAGATTGGGTTGCCTGAAGAGAGGGAGGTACCGAAGGTACAGTTCTAAGGAAGGGGAATGGAGACATTCTCGGCGCCCCCACCGGAGGTGGGGGCGCCGTTTTGTTTGAGGTTTAATTTTTTTTGCTTATTATCGTGATAATAAAAGCCTCGCTTAAAATTTTTAGGAAAAAGGGGTTTCTATCTTCAAGGGCTGCAAAATTTTTTAATATTTGATGAATAGGTCCAATTAACCGGCCGTTTGCATTTTGCACTGCAAAACTTTCTGTAATATTCGCCGAATAAAACCTCAGAATCGTAAAACTTTGATATTTATTGGAAAGTTATTGGGAATGGACAAATGCCCGAGTAAATCTGACTTTTTCAAAAGTCTACATTTTACAAGGATTGCGACATTTTTAGTGGGGCGAAAGTATCTAATAATGGTGGATTCTGTGTTTTGCTTGTAAGCAGTTACACGAAATCTTTTGGGTTCCCTGAGAAAGGCAAAGCATTGTTATAGAACTTGCAATTGAACGGAGGATTGAAAAAGATTTAATGTTTTGAGTTTTTGAAATAGCGCGAAAGCCATTAATATTAATACGAACGACCGTAAGTAACAAAGGGCGCTTTAGCAGTCTTCTTTCAGGAGAAGGTTCTCAAATAGTCTAAGCTTTTTCACTTCTCTTTTTTTAGCTTTATGCCTCTTGATAGATTTTGGCCCTTTTTAAATTAGCGCTTAATCCTGGGTAATAATCCTGAAAAGAGAGTCTATTTGCGCTTTACAGATTAGCCCTTTGTATGCCTTACTTTATAAAAGGGATAAATACGGTATCCCCTTCCTTAATCCTGTTCCTTTCGAACCAGCCTCTATTGACTTCTATTACGTATTGAACCCTCGACTTTGAGAACACAGGGGTTTCGTCAAGGGGCTTAAGTTCATGGATTTCTCTTATTACAAAGGTACTATCAATATAGGCTAAGGAGAGGGGTAGGGTGGTGTTTTTCATCCAGAAGGAACGCACATCGGAGTAAGGGAAGATAAAGAGCATTCCACAGGAGTCGGGTAGAGAATCTCTCCCCATTAAGCCCTTTTCCCATTCCTCGGGATTTGTTGCAAGTTCAACGTATAGAGGTTTGCCTTTAATGTAAATAAGCTTATACCTTTGAATTTCCTTAGGTTTTCTGGTACAGAAGCTCAGTAAAATTAAAAAGGCAAAACTAAATTTTCTCACGAATTCTGGCTTCTTTACCCTTCTTCTCTCTGAGGTAGTAGAGCCTTGCCCTTCTGACCTTTCCTCTCCTTAAAACTTCGATCTTCTCAATTATAGGAGAGTGGATGGGAAAGATCTTTTCAATACCAACTCCCTGGGTAACCTTTCTCACTGTGAAGGTTTCGCCGAGACCGCTACCCCTTCTACGAATAACAACACCTTCGAAGGGCTGAGTTCTGACTCTTTCAACGAGTTGCTTCGTTTTGGGATCCTCTTTGAGTTCCTTAATTTTCACATAGACCCTAACGGTATCACCAGGCCCAAAATCGGGAATATCGGTTCTGTAAAACTCTTTTTCAATTTCCCTGATTATGTCATCCATTTCAGCTCCTCCTCGATTTCCTTAATTAAGTTTACATCTTCCTTTGTGAGCTTCGCTTTGTAAAGAAGCTCAGGACGCCTAAGTATAGTTCTCTTTAAAGCCTCTTTTCTTGCCCAGCTTAAAACCTTCTCATGGTCTCCTGATGTCAAAACATCAGGGACCTTTTCACCCTCAAACTCTTGAGGGCGAGTGTAATAAGGTGAATCAAGTATACTGGATATTATAGAATCAGTCAAACAAGAGTCCTTATTTCCCAGTGTTCCTTCCTTTAGCCTCGAAATGGCATCCAGTAATATTAGAGCAGGTATCTCTCCACCGGATAGCACATAATCGCCGATGGAAATTTCAAGATCTACGAATTTTGAAATCCTTTCATCGACGCCTTTGTACCTACCGCAAATAATAGTTAGCGCATCTTCTTTTTCCAGTTCCTCAACCATTTTTTGATTAAGAAGTTTCCCCTGAGGTGTTGGAAGGATCACTTTCCCCCTGTATTCAATTCTCATGAGGATGCTATATATGGGCTCGATTTTGAGGACCATTCCGCTGAAGCCACCGAAGGGGTAATCATCCACCTCCTTAGGTGAAGGCGCATAATCCCTCGGATTATAAAGGTTGACTTCAATTTGATTGGTTTCGATGGCTTTTCTAACAGGGCCTACTTTAAGGTAGGGCGTAAAAATCTCCGGGAAGAGAGTAATTATGTGGATCTTCATCGATTTAATTCTTTAAGGTCGTCCAGGTCTTTTACCTCGATTTCCTTTTTTTCGAGGTCAATCTTTTCTATGAACCTCTTCACGAAGGGTATGAGGATTTCAACACCTTCTTTTGTCATTACAACGAGGCTCCCGATTTTACCCTGTGCTAAATAATCGGATACTAAACCTACTTCCTGGCTCAAATGGAAGATTTTGCAGCCTATTAAATCCTTCACGTAAAATTCGTCCACATCTGTACTCGGTAATTCTTCTTCAGGTACTAATAGGTTCAAGCCGGCAAGTTTTTCGGCTACCTCACGGGAGTCAATCCCTTTAAATTTTATTATAATTGTGTTTCCGGCACCGCTTCGAACCCTTTCAACCTGTAAAACTTTTTTTCCGCCCTTTGGGCTGATCACAATGAATTTCTGGAATTTTACAAAGTCCTCATAAAAAACTTCGGGGTGAACCCGAAGTTCACCCCGAAGTCCAAAGGCTTTTTCTATCTTTCCTACTGTAACGAGATCTTTATTCAAGGATCTCTATGTGTGCCCTCTTACCCTTCCTCATTGCGGCAGCCTGGATGATCTGCCTTATGGCTTTTGCTGTTCTACCTTCACGCCCGATTACCTTTCCGAGATCACCAGCACCTACTCTGAGTTCGAAGATCACGGTCTTTTCGCCGGGTATCTCTTTCACAGATACCTGTTCAGGTGAGTCCACTAATTCTTTTACTATGTACTCGAGCAATTCTTTGAGCTCCGCCATCTTTATACCTCCTTATTGTGCTTGCTGCTGATTTATTTTTTTGTAAAATTTGTAGAGTTTAGCGACCCTGGGGGTCATCTGCGCCCCCTGTGAAAGCCACTTTTCAAGGAGTTCGGTATTTAACTCGGTAACGTCTTTAACGGGATTGTAATGACCAAGAACCTCTATAACTTTTCCATTCCTTGCAACACGGGCATCTTGAACAACAATTCTGTAAAGTGGTAAGCCACTTCTTCCGACTCGCTGTAATCTGATTTTGACCACTGCAGCCTCCTCTCTTTCGTTGTGCTTAATTATAGGTTAAGGTAAAAGTTTTTTCAAGTAGTCAATTTTTTCCTTTCGATTTTTTGATTGAAAAATATAAGCCCCCGAAACTACTACATCGACATAAGGTGCAACGAGTTTTGCCGTTTCCTCGTTAATTCCGCCATCAACCTCGATTGTAAAATTGTACTTTTTCGAATCCTTTATCTCTTTAAGTTTTTCAAGTTTTGGGAGCACCTGTGGCATAAATTTCTGACCATAAAAACCAGGATTTACCGACATTATTAAAACAACATCCAAAAGTTCAAAGTAGGGGAGTAGGGTTCTTAGGGGGGTCTCTGGATTTAAAGAGAGACCAGCTTTGATTCCTAAGCTTTTGATCTTTTTCAAGGCCTTAAGAACATCGGTTTTAGCTTCCACATGGAAAATAATGATATCTGAGCCCGCTTTGGCAAATGCTTCTATGTATTTTAAAGGGTCGATGATCATCAAATGACTCTCTAAGGGGAGTTCAGTGAGTTTGTTAATTGTTTCAACCATAAAGGGTCCAAAGGTTATGTTGGGCACGAAGACACCATCCATTATGTCGAGGTGCAGGAGGTCGGCATTCTCGACGCTCTTTATTTCTTCCTTTAAGTTTGAAAAGTCGCACGCAAGAATAGATGGTGAGACCTTCATTTTGGTCTCCTTGCTTTCAGGCTTTCAATAAATTCCTTAATCTCCGGAATTTTCTCAATGTATTCGAAGTTTTTCTTTTCTCCAAAAAAGTTCTGCAGGTTTTTGTAGCCCGTTTTTTCATAAATAAAGGCCTGAATTAAGAGGTCTACCTTATCCATTGATCGGACAAAAATAGCCTCGGGAGTTTTTCCTTCTTCAAATTCTTCGTAAAGGCTTAAAACCTCCGCTCTTAGCCCCTCTGGCAACTTTTCCGTCATCTCTTTGAAGGCCTTTTTTTCAGCCTCTACGACACATTCCCCCAATAACTGCCGTGATTCTAAGTGGAGGTCCCCTATCAGGGCCTCCCCAAGCTCATGCACAATTGCCATTTTCAGAATTTTTTCCATATTTAGGTTCAACTGGTGATACCTGTTGAGGTAGTAGCCAAAAATATAGGCTAATAGCGAGACTCCAAAGATGTGCTCCGCAACGGTTTCAGGTTCTTTAATTCCATAATACCAGAACCCTGAGCGCGGCGTTCTCTTAAGCCTATAGGCATTTTCAAAAAAGTCGAGAAAATCGGACATAATTTAAGTTTAAAGAAAAATTGCAGTTGCTTCAAAGATTTAAGGTAAATTTAAGGAGGATTCGAACTCTCTAAGAAATCTTTCTGCTGTGAATTGTTTTGCTGTTGTGGTACAATTTCTCGATAGTTCGCTGACTTTTTCTGGGTTTTGTGAAAGGGCTTTCAAAATTTCATAGAGTTTATCTTCTGTTTCCACGAAAAAGCCGTTTTTTCCATGAACTATATAATCCAACGGGCCTGTTTTTGTGAAGGATATAGGAATACACCCCCTTGCCATGGCCTCTAAGGGCGGGAGGCCGAAACCCTCGAATTTTGATGTAAGTATGAAGAAGGTGGAGTGATCATAAACTTTGATAAGCTCCTCGGTTTTTAAGTTTCCAAGGTAATGGACGTTGGGGTTTCCAACTTCAGGGTCTTGCCCAGCGACGAAAAACTCAAATTCCGTAAATTTGGGGTTCAGGAGAATTCTTCGGGCGAGTTCTGGCCCCTTTCTCTTATCCCAGCGGAAGGTGAGTGCAATGTGACTCAGGTTTTTTGAGCATTGGGAAGGCATCGAGTTAAAGGCTTCATCAACAGGTGGATTGAGAATCTTACCCCTACGGACGGTTTTATTTTTTACCCAGGTAGATGCGCAGAGGATTAGGTTGGCGGGTAACAGATAGGTGATGGAAGCAATTAGGGAGAAAGGGAAAGGGTAAAAGAGTTGCTCTGCATCCTGGATATAATAAACCAGCTTCGATTTTTTTAAATACTTGTGCAGAAGGGCTGGAAAATAGGTAGGAAAGAAACTCACGACGACAAAATCTGCTGGCGGTGCTTTGGTAAAAAGGTGGAGAAGGGTAAGGAGAACACTTATGGGGTTTCTTCGTCGGGGTGGCGTGAAAATTTTTTTGACCCCTGGATTGAGTTCGTAAAATTCCTCATAGGTATCTTCTGGAACTACTAAGTATACTTCATGTCCCCTCTCAGCAAGGCCATTCATTAAAAGAGAGAGAGTCCTCACCCCACCGTGTTTTTTAAAAGAAAGCAGGGGGAAAAGAAATCTCATTTAGCTTTTTCTTCGTACTGCCTAATCTTCTCGATCCTCCGCTGGTGTCGTCCCCCTTCAAATTCTGTCTCTAAAAAAGATACTACGGCATTTAGCGCCTCTTCTTCTTTTATAAATCCTCCCGGCAAACAGATGACATTTGCATTATTGTGTTTCCTCGACATAATGGCGAAACGTTCATCGGTAACATGGGCAGCCCTTATTCCCTTTACCTTGTTTGCCGCTATGGACATCCCGATGCCGGTATAACAAATGAGTATTCCGAAATCAAACTCGCCCTTAGCTACACTCTCAGCGAGGGGGATCGCAACATCTGGGTAATCGCAGGACTCTTCGCTAAAGGTTCCAAAATCCTTCACCGTATGGGAGATGGAAAGTTTTTCCTTTAAAAATTCCTTTAGTTTGTAACCCCTATGGTCAGAACCAATGGCTATCTTCATCTCACTTTACCCAGGTGAAATAATGTTCATAGTTTTCGTCGGCTTCTTCTATTATTCTGAAGAACTCTTGCTGAATTTTCTTGGTGATAGGCCCAATCTTCCCTGAACCAATGACGATTTTGTCAACGGACCTGATAGGGGTAACCTCGGCAGCGGTTCCGGTAAAGAAGAGTTCATCGGCAATGTAGAGCATTTCTCTTGGGATGAAGCATTCTTTCACTTCAAAACCGAGTTTTCTTGCAATCTCAATTACCGTAAGGCGTGTGATTCCAGGCAATATGGAAGACTCCAGGTTTGGAGTGTATATGACACCATCTTTTACTACAAAAATATTTTCACCTGAGCCTTCGGAAATGGTCCCGTAAGAATTTAGGGCAATGCCCTCAGAGAATCCATATACAACCGCTTCCATCTTTATTAATTGAGCATTGGCGTAGTTAGCAGTGGTCTTAGCCATTGCAGGGAAGGTATTAGGGGCCATACGATTCCAGCTGGAGATCATGACATCTACGCCCTGTTCTAACGCCTCTGGTCCCAAATATTTTCCCCATTTCCATGCTGCAATGGAAACTTCAACGGGACATTCCATAGGGTTGACGCCAAGATTGTAGTAACCTCTGTAAAGTAAAGGGCGGATATAACATTCGTCAAGTTCGTTGATCTTTATTAACTCTACCGTTGCATCCATGAGTTCTTCAAGGGTGAAAGGTGATTCCATCCTGTAAATCTTAGCAGAATCCAGGAGGCGTTTCATATGCTCTCTCAATCTGAAAACGGCAGTTCCCCTTTTAGTCTTGTAGGCTCTTATTCCTTCAAAAACTGCAGAACCGTAGTGGAGAGCATGGGTTAAAACATGGACCTTCGCCTCATTCCAGGGGACCATCTTACCAGACATCCATATGTATTTTGCCTCGTTAATTTTTGCCATGGCACCCTCCTAAAATTTAATTTTTGCCATTCTAAAACTGTTACAATTGAAGGCTACGGCCACTGGCAACTGGGCAATGTGGGTGGGATAGGTTTCAATTCTTACATCAAGGGCGTAGAATTTCCCACCCAGCCCACCAGGTCCGAACCCCAATTTATTTATTTCTTCTAACAATTCGAGTTCTAAATTCGCATAAAACGGATCCTTATTGCGCTTTCCGAATTCTCTCAATAAGGCCTTTTTAGCGAGAAGGCTTACAAAGTCAAAATTACCCCCAATACCAACCCCAAGGACCACTGGAGGACATGGGTTTGGTCCCGCTTTAATGATTGATGAGAGTACAAATTTTTTTACCCCTTCGACGCCCTCATGGGGTGCAAGCATTGCCGATTGGCACATCTGCTCACTGCCACCGCCTTTGGGCATTACATAAATGGTTAATCGATCGCCTGAAACCAGTTCTAAGTGGATTATGGCAGGTGTGTTATCGCCAGTATTCTTTCTTTTCAAGGGATCTTCTACAACAGAGGCCCTGAGGTAGTTCTCCTTGTAAACATCCCTTACCGCCTCGTTTAAAACATCGTACAGATAGTCACCTTCGAGTTTCACCTCTTGCCCCAATTCAATGTAAAAGTTTACCATTCCCGTATCCTGGCAAAGGGGAATTCGTTCCCTTTTTGCGACCCTCATGTTTTCTATGAGATCTTTTAGAACACCTTTACCAGTGGGAGAAGGCTCTTCTTCGTAGGCCTTTTCTAAGAGTTTGCTAAACTCCGGTTCCAGTTCAAAATTAGCCCTGGTCAAGGCCTCTTTGATTTTTTCCTTGATTTCTTCGGTTTTAATGATCCTCATAGAAGAGGTTTTTAATAAAACCGCTTTTTTCAAGATTCTCAAGCAAAGTCCTGGTTCTCGAAATAATAGAGGTAGCGTTTTCCAGCTCTTCTTCGTAAGTTTTTGGTTTTCTTGCAATTCCCTCTTTTACTGCTGATGATGCGGCAGCGGCGGCAATCCTTGGAAATAGGTCCCATTCATCCATTCTTGGGACAATGTATTCTTCATGTATCCCTTTTTCTTCTGCGTATTTAGCGATTTCCTTAGCCACCTCGATGCACATGGAGTCGGTTATGGTTCTTGCAGCCACATCGAGAACACCTCTAAACATACCAGGAAATACGAGGGAATTGTTAACCTGATTAGGAAAGTCTGACCTTCCTGTTGCCACTATTCTTGCCCCCGCTTCCCTTGCCTCCCAGGGCCAGATTTCGGGTGTGGGGTTAGCACAGGCGAAAACGATGGCATCCTTTGCCATTTTCTTTATATCATCCTTTGAAACCACTCCAGGTCCAGGTGTAGAAAAACCTATGAAAACATCGGCACCTTCAAACCCTTTATGGTAATCTCCGTTCTTGTTTTCACTGTTTGTCTTAAGAATAAGCTCGGTGTAAACCCCAAATTTCTCCTCTAAGTCTGGGCGATCTTTGTTAATAATCCCTTTTCTATCAGCCATCAATACCTTTCCTGGGTCAATGCCAGCCCTTATTAACAGTTTTAGAGTCGCAATGCCTGCAGAACCCGCACCAAGAATGAAGATCTTTAGGTCAGTAAAATTCTTCCCCACAATTTTTGATGCGTTGTAAAGGGCCGAGAGGGTTATGGTTGCTGTTCCCTGTTGGTCATCGTGCCATACAGGTATTTCCATTTCTTTTCTGAGAGTTTCAAGAATATAAAAACACTTGGGCTTTTCAATGTCTTCGAGGTTTATCCCACCAAAGGAAGGTTCAAGCTTTTTCACAATTTCTACAATTTTATTAGGGTCTTTTTCTCTAAGGCAAAGGGGGAAAGCATCAACACCTCCGAGATATTTGAAAAGTAAAGCCTTCCCTTCCATAACAGGTAGCGCTGCTTCAGGTCCTATATCTCCAAGCCCAAGAACGCGGGTGCCGTCGGAGACTACCGCCACCGTGTTCCATCGGGATGTGTATTCGAAGGAGTTGTCGATATTCTCCACGATTTTTTTACAGGCTGAAGAGACACCGGGCGTGTACCAAACGGCAAAGTAGTCTAAGTTGGAAATCGGTACTTTGGGGATGATTTCAATTTTGCCCCTGTATAGGGGATGAAGTTTTTCCGCTTTTCTTAAAGGCTCTGAGGCCTTTTGACGCAATATGTTATCGTCTTGCATTATGAATTATTATACCTTAAAAGGTTCGTTTTTATAAAAGGCCAACATTGCTGCCAAAAACTGTTTTTCCGGAAGGATTCCCAGTTCCTTTAAATCCCAATAAATGTATTCGATAGGGATGCCAACTACGTTGTAATAGGAGCCGCGGATTTCCAGTATGTAGAGTCCAGCTATATCCTGGATTCCATAGGCACCCGCCTTATCGAGAGGGTTGCCGTATTTGAGAAGAAGTTCGATTTCAAAGCCGCCAAGTTGGGCAAATTTCACTTCGGTTTTTATAATGTTCTTTCTGGTTTCTGTTTCACCCTTGATGTAATAACCTGTATAGACCTCATGCCATTTTCCTGAAAGCTTTTGTAAAAATTCCCTTGCCTCGTCAATGTTTTTAGGCTTTCCAAGGATTTTTCCCTCTAAGACAACGATAGTATCACAGGCAAGGATTATACCATTCACATTGATGCTTTTAGCCTTTTCTTCAGCAGCTTTGAGACAATCATCGATTTTCTCAATTTTTTCATCAATTTCTGGTTTAACCACGTCGAATTCATACCCAAATTTTCTAAGGATTGCGATCCTCCTCGGCGACCCTGAGGCAAGGATAAGTTTTTTATTCACTTTTTCTTTCCTTTTTTCTATTGTCGATATGTCTATTATATCGGAAACTTTGAAGAAATGCCACAAAATGACCGGGCCATAAATCCTTAGAGAGCCTTTTCCTTGGACCCCTATCGCCAGAAATTTGTAAACCTTGGGGTGATCGAAAAATTTTCCATTTGAAATGAGTTTGAATCTTTTGCTGCTTGAAAATATTTAGAAAATCACTCAAATAGCATATTTCTCTCAGTCCCCGATGTCTAAGGTGAAAATATTTGCTTTTTAGCTTGGTTTAAAAAAGAGTTAATGGTTAATGCATGCTATTTTTAAGTTTCTGCTTCTTCTTTTACAATAATTCTATGCGCTTGTGGTCTATTCATCCCTCTTATCTTGACCCGCAAGGTCTTGTGGCCCTTTGGAGAGAAGCCCTCCTGGCTAAGAGCGTTCTGGAGGGAAAGACAAAAGGTTATAAAAATCATCCGCAGCTTATTAGGTTTAAAAATTATAAGGAACCACTGATAGCAATAAATTCTTATCTTCACTACATCCTGATAGAAGCAAAAAGACGGGGATATAATTTTTGCGAGGAGAAGGTCGAGAAGGTGTACTTCTTACAGGGCGCAATTCCTGTAACAAAGGGGCAATTAGAGTTTGAGTTTAAACATTTATGCAATAAACTTAAGGGGAGAGATGAGGATTGGTTTGATAAAATCTGCAGGGTGCTGGAAATTAAGCAAATTGAGCCCCATCCTTTGTTTTACGTAGTTGATGGTGAAATTGAAGAATGGGAAAAGGTAAAAGTGCCGGATTTTTAATCTCGATAGTATTCTTCCAGTCCGCTGATCTTTAAAAAATTATCTATGGTGAGTGGCACAACCCTGTAAAGAATTCGAACAACAGCCTTTGCCAACTGCCTCATTTCCCACTGGGCCTTTGGAGAGAGTCTCTGTTCGAGAAAGTTCATAAGGCTTCTCATATTGATAGTCCAGTAAAGGGAGGTTCTTAGCCCTGCGGGAAGCACCGTTCTTGCTGCCTCTTTTCTTAAGCCTGCTTCAACCAGTTTTTGATACAATTCAATGGAATTTTTGATGTGGCTTATGACCTCTTTTAGGAGCTTTTCCTTGTTTTCAATGTGTGATTCTCTGAGTTCAAAAAATTCCGGTGGTATGTGCACAATTCTGTTTATACCTTCAGGGGTATATTCAATGATGGTGCCCTTATCGGGGCTGGTATACCTGAAGGAACGTTTAAGGGGACTCGCGATTCTATGCCTTAAGAGTTGCTCCCCTATATACATTGGTATGCCCTCAATTTTGAAACGGAAAACCTGTTGCTCAAAGGGAGAAAAGTGTTTCATTTCAAGAAGTTTGATGAGGAGTTTTCTGTTTGCCTCTTCGTCACCTTCGGATAGGTAGGATATTCGGGCAACCCTTGCGGGCGTGAGGTCGTCCCCTAACATCTCCTCGAGAAGTACATATCCTCCACCGAGAATCTCCTCTTTTATCGGCGGATCAAAGACTGGCATAGGTTGATTTTAACAAAAATTATGTGAATTTAAAAACCTTCAATCTCTCTTACCGACGGGGCAAAGTATACGGAACAGTTTAAACTTTGATAGACTTTGTTATTTTGCTTTGTCTCGGGTGACTATCTACTCTTCAAATTCTTCTTTCAGAATAACCTCGGGGTCTTCTTTAACTTTCTCTAAATTATTGGTCAGGGCGTCAAACATGTCATCAAAATCGATGGCTTCTCTCTTCCTTTTGTAAGGATTTGCATAGGATAGGATCTGCTGATAGACGAAGGGATGCCATTTTTCCATTTCTTTTAGTTTTTGAGCGATTTCTGTTATAAGAGTGTTAACCTCCCTAACCCTTTTCGCCCTTCTTTCCCTTTCTTCTATGGCCTCTGCCAGTGAAATATCCAAAAAGTAATCACACTTTTTGAGGATTGTTTCGAACATACTGCCGCGAAGCTTCTCCTCTTCTTCGTAAGCAATACCCAAGGTTACATAGTAGGCCTGCTCTAAGGAATCCGTTAAAACAGGCTCGCTCTCAGGCATCTGAGGATTAGTCCTTAGATATTGCCTGTAAATGTTTAAGGCTACATAGGATTTTTCACGGATGTTTAACTCTTTTTCTATGTTGAAGTTCATCATAAGGTATGCGAGCTTTTCAGGCACTACGATGACAGGAAGTTCCTTGAGGTCCAGTTTCTGGGCGGCTAAAAATCTATGCTGTCCGTCGAGAATAACGTATTTTCCGTTTTTTTCTACAACGACGAGGGGAACTATAAAGCCAACCCTTTCTATGGAATAGATGAGATGAGTCACATGATAGTTACTGGGTTTTCTCTGGTGCTCCACAATTTCCAGAGACCCAATCGGCACAATCCTAAATTCCAATTCTTGCTGATGTCTTGGATCTTTAAATTTGAACCCTTCCATAGTATTGCCTTTTATTATTTGTATAGTAGAAAAACCTTGAATTGTCAACCAAAAGGCATTTAAGTTCATGAAGTCGTTGCAATAGAGCTGTTGTTTGGAGCTTACGCTTAAAGTTTTTTTACATGTCCAAAGATGTCGAATAAATCCCCTGCTTTCTCGAACTAAATTTGATTGGGCAATCTTGTGTTTTAGTTCTGGTGCCCATTTGAGGCTCTCCTTCTAGTTGTATACCCTTTCAAGACACCTTTGCAATTTGATTGTTGGCTTTGTGAATTTTTTATTTTTATGTTACTCTTCAAACTCACAAACTTCCTTTTTACTTCTTCACATACGTCTTCTGCTCATAACACCCGTTTAACGGCGTCTCGATCCTATGCCTCTTTACCTTCCTCCCTTTGTTCTTTGTTTCTCCAAAACCTTCATTTGCCATGACAATTCTGCTTTCTTTCTAATTTATTGAATAACAAAGGCAGTATCTTTGCCGTTTTATTATCTTTTTGATGAAACAATCCCATTTCGATAAACTAATTTTGAGGAACTCGGTGGATTTGAATTTCCAAAGTTGTCCCTTTATTATTTAGCGTAGCTGGCCCCCGTAGCTCAGGAGGATAGAGCGGCGGTTTCCTAAACCGCAGGCCAGAGGTTCGAATCCTCTCGGGGGCATATGCTACTTGACTGTTCAAGTATAATTAATTATAATTTTGCAACTTCAATAGGCCTGTAGCTCAACTTGGCAGAGCGCTGGACTCCAAATCCAGTGGTTGGGGGTTCAAATCCCTCCAGGCCTGTATAAGGGGGAGTTATGAGAGTGAAAATTGCTTTAGTTTGTTCCGAGTGCAAGAGGAAAAATTACTATTCGACCAAAAATAAGGATAAAAAAGAAAAGGTTGAACTTAAAAAGTTTTGCAAATTCTGTGGAAAGCACACCGTTCATAGGGAGTCGAAGGTATGAAGAAGATTGTTGAGTTTTTGAAAGAGTCCTATCAAGAGTTTATGAAGATAACCTGGCCGACGAAGGAGAGTCTTTGGGGTGGTACCCTCGGTGTTATATTGATTTCGCTCTTTTTTATTTTGTTCATGTTTGTTGTTGATTTTATCATTTCAAAGCTAATACAGCTCATTTTGGGGTAGAATATGACAGAGAAAAATTCAGAACTTACCGAGAGAAAGTGGTTGATTTTCCAAACTTTCTCAGGTAAAGAGAAGAAGGCTTTTATTGCTGCACAAAAGGTCATAAAAGAACACGGGCTTGAGGATGTGGTTGAACCTCTCCTGCCCACCGAATTTATTTCCAAGGTAGTAACTAAGGGTCGCGGTGACAAAAAGGAAAAGGTGAGGGTAAATATCGAAAAGCCCATTTACAGGGGTTACCTTTTCGTTGGAGTAAAGGGAGATAAGGAGCTGATCGATAAGGTTGCTAATCTTCTGGCTGAAACACGCTTGATGAGAGCTCTTACAAAAAGAGACGAGAAAACTGGGGAACCTATTTATGCATTTCTGAAGGAAGAAGAGGTTGAAGAGTTGAAGAAGAAGATAGAAATCGAACAACAGAAGAAGGAACAGAAAGTACCCTATCTTGAGGGCGAAAGGGTTAAGGTCCTTATAGGAGACTATGAGGGTATGATTGGTACCGTGGATGAAGTATATCCACAGAAGAGAAAATTGAAGGTTTTAATTCACTTGTTGAACAGGACTACCCCAATTTATATAGATTTTGATGGGGTAGAAAAAGCTGGATAAAGGAGGACAAAGATGCCCCCGAAAAAGAAAGAGGTTGTTGCTCAGGTTAGGTTACAGTTACCTGCAGGCCAGGCAACTCCAGCCCCGCCAGTAGGACCGGCTTTGGGACAACACGGTGTTAATTTGATGCAATTTGTTAAAGAGTTTAATGACAGAACCAGAAATCTCCAGGGACTTGTTGTACCAGTCATAGTAACTGTCTACAAAGATAGGTCCTTTACCTTTGAGGTTAAGACCCCATTGGCTTCCGAATTGCTTAAAAAGGCAGCAGGAATTGTAAAAGGTTCTGGTGAGCCCAATAAGGTTAAGGTCGGAAAGGTCAAAAAGTCGGATATTCGGAAGATTGCGGAATTAAAAATGAAGGATTTGAATGCAAACGATATTGAAGCTGCTATGAGAATAATTGAAGGTACTGCTCGTAGTATGGGTATTGAGGTGGTGGAGGGTTAAAATGGCTAAGCATGGGAAAAGATATTTGGCTTTGCTGGAAAAGGTTGAGAAGGGGAAGGAGTACCCTTTAGATGAGGCTATAAAGAAAGTAAAGGAATTGGCAAGCGCAAAGTTTGATGAGACTGTTGAGCTTGCAGTTTTGCTTGGTGTTGACCCCAGAAAGGCAGATCAGATGGTAAGGGGGTCTGCAGTACTTCCAAGAGGCCTGGGAAAGAGTGTTAGAGTTGCGGTAATTACTAGGGGCGAAGAGGAGAAGGAGGCTCTTGAAGCAGGTGCGGATTATGTGGGTTATCAAGATTTAATGGAAAAGATTAAGAATGGTTGGCTTGAATTTGATGCGTTAGTTGCCACCCCCGAAGTTATGCCGGAACTTGCAAAACTTGGAAAAATCTTAGGTCCCAGAGGGCTGATGCCTTCTCCTAAGACGGGAACGGTGACAAAGGAAGTTGGACGTGTTGTCAGAGAACTAAAAATGGGTAGGGTTGAGTTTAAAGTGGATAAAACCGGCAATGTTCATGTTCCAGTAGGTAAAGTTTCTTTCCCAGAAGAAGCCCTTAAAGAGAATATCCTTGCTTTCTTCCAGGAACTTATCAACGCAAAGCCAAAGACTATGAAAGGCACTTATATCAAGCAAGCCTATCTAACGACAACAATGGGTCCAAGTATTAAATTGGATCTAAATAGTATTTATTCACAACTGGAGAGGGCATAACATGGTGAAAGTTAGACCGGAAAAAATTGAAAGAGTTAAGGAGTTGAAGGAAAAACTGGATAAGGCGAAGGCTTTTTATCTTTGTAATTATGCAGGATTGACTGTTGCCGAGATTACAGAATTCAGGAAGAGACTTAGAGAAAAAGGTGCAACCCTGAAAGTCGTTAAAAATACTGCCCTGTATTTTGCACTTAAAGAAAAGAATTTGGATGAGATTGAGAAATTTATCCCCGGGCCAACAGCGGTATTGTTTGCAATGGAAGATGAGGTAGAACCTCTGAAGGTCGCTTTCGATTATTCTAAGGAAATATCAAAGCTTTCTTTCAAAGGTGGATGGTTAGACGGTAGGGTTTTTGGTCCGGATGAGCTGAAAGTTGTTGCTACATTGCCTTCTAAGAAAGAACTTCAAGCACAAGTTGTTGGTGCGCTAAATGCACCAATATTTAAACTTGTTTATTCTTTGAACTGGCCTTTACAGGCCTTAGTTTTTGCACTTGAGCAAATTAGAAAACAAAAAGAGGAGGTTAAGTAAAATGGCTGAAAAGAAAAGTGTTGCTGAAATAGTCGAAATGATCGAGTCTTTATCCGTACTGGAACTCTCACAGCTTGTGAAGGAACTGGAGAATAAGTTCGGTGTTTCCGCTGCTATGCCCGTTATGGCCGGACCCGTTGCTGCTGGTGGTGCAGCACCTGCAGCGGTTGTAGAAGAGAAGACTGAGTTTGACGTAATTCTTGTGGATGCCGGCCAGGACAGGATCAATGTTCTCAAGGAAGTAAGAGCATTGACCGGACTCGGTTTGAAAGAGGCAAAGGATTTTGTGGATAACCTGCCTAAGCCTTTAAAGGAAGGAGTCTCAAAGGAAGAAGCTGAAAAGATTAAACAGCAGTTCGAAAAATTAGGCGCTAAGGTAGAGATTAAGTAACACACTCCTACGAGTATACCTTGTGTACAATCTCTCCATGAGGTGTAAAATGGGGCTTTATGCCCCATTTAGTTATTTTGAAAAAATTATAGGAGGTGAATTTTGTCTATTATGGACAAAATTATAAGGATAGGATACAAGCCAGAAAAATACCCGATGCCGGATCTTCTTTTCATTCAGCTGGACTCCTTCAGAAGGTTGCTGTCTGAGGGGGTCCCAAAAGAAGAACGGCCATTAGGCAGTTTGGAATATATATTCAGAGAATTCTTCCCTGTGACAGATAAAAACGGTATTTATAAACTTGAGTACATCGATTATTCTGTTGGAACTCCACGCCTTACACCAGAAGAGTGTAAGGAGAAAAATTTGACCTATTCTGTTCCACTAAGAGCGGTCTTCAGGTTGTCAAAGAAAAATCCTGAAACTAAGGAATTTGAAGAAAGTGTTACCCAAGAAGTCTATATGGGTGAGATCCCGTATATGACATGCCGTGGTACCTTTGTTATAAACGGAGTGGAAAGAGTACTCGTTAGCCAGATTCATAGATCACCCGGTGTTTACTTCGAAGGTCCTGAAATTGAAGGTGAGTCTCTTCCTTGCAGAGCGTTATTGGTACCTTACAGAGGTCCATGGGTTGAATTTGTTATTGACGGTAACAAGAATCTTACCGTAACCGTTTCCAAAAGAAGAAAGATCCCCTTCACGAGGTTTTTTAGGGCGCTTACCGGATTACCCTTTGTTGAGATCTTTAAGATGTTCCTTAAGGTTCAAAAACTTGATGTGGATGAGATAAAGGAGTTTGAAAGGTATGTTCTTGCAAAAGATATTGTAGATACAAATACTGGTGAGGTTCTTTTTGAAGCCCTTGAACTATTGAATTCAACCATCCTGAAGGAGTTGAAGGAAAGAAATATTAAAAAGGTCGAGGTATTTGATGTTGAAACGCCGGAAGGTAGTGTCCTTTACACAACTTATAGACAAGACAGATTAAAGAAAGAAGCTGATGCCATCGGAAACATTTATAGGACTTTGAAGTTTAGCCAGCCACCGAGCGATTTAGAAGAGGCAAGAACTTTCATTAAAAACTTTTTCTTGAGCGAAGCCTATTTCTACCTTGGGGAAGTTGGAAGGTACAAGTTTAACTTAAGACTCTACGGGAATCAGAAGAAGACTGAACATGTTCTTACTGTTGAAGATATTGTTGAGGTTGTGAAAAAGCTTGTGGGATTGTACAAAGGCGAAGAGGAGCCGGATGATATTGACGACCTCGCCAATAGAAGGATCCGCAGTGTCGGTGAGCTTCTTTATGAACAAATCAGAGATGCTTTCAGTAAGAAATTGGTAAAGAATATTGCCGAAAAAATTCTTTCAATTTCTGATGAGTCGAGGATTGTACCTAAGGTTCTCATTGATCCTAAGGTAATTACTAACTCTTTGATTAACTTCTTCATGCGTGATACCTTGTCCCAGTTCCTTGACCAGACCAATCCACTTTCTGAGCTTACCCATAAAAGACGTATTTCTGCTTTTGGTAGAGGCGGGTTAACCAAGGAGACCGCTGGGTTTGAGGTGAGAGACGTTCACCCATCTCATTATGGTAGATTGTGTCCCATCGAAACGCCGGAAGGTCAAAACGTTGGATTAATTAATTCACTTACTACCTATGCTAAGGTTGATGAATATGGTTTTATTAAGACCCCTCTGAGGGTTGTAGAAAACGGGAGAGTTACTGATAAAATCGTGGAGCTCAGCAGGAACGAAGAAAGGGATGCCTATGTAGCATCTGCAGATGTAGAGTATGACCCTGAGACCGGCCTTATAAAAGATAAAAAGGTTTGGGTACGTTATAAGGACGATTACATCGAGGTGGATAGAGAAAAAGTAAATTACATAGATGTCTCACCACGTCAGGTGATTTCACCTTCTGCTTCGCTCATTCCCTTCCTTGAGCATGATGATGCTCTCAGGGCGTTGATGGGATGTAACATGCAGAGGCAAGCAGTTCCTTTGATTGATCCTGAACCACCAATAGTGGGAACGGGAATGGAGGCTAAGGTTGCGAGAGATTCTGGAACTCTCCTCACTGCAAGAAACAGTGGAACGGTTGTTTTTGTTGATTCCAAGAGAATTCTTGTGAGGGTTTCAAAAAGGGGAAAGAAACTCTCCAAGTTTGAAGATGAAATTGAAGAGTACAAACTGATAAAATTTAGAAGGTCCAACCAGAATACATTGATCAACATGAAGCCCATTGTTAAGGTGGGTGACAAGGTTAAGGCTGGTGATATCATTGCGGATGCTGCTGCCACCAAGAATGGAGAGTTGGCACTTGGAAAAAATCTGCTGGTGGCTTTCGTCCCCTGGTATGGTTATAACTATGAAGACGCTATAGTTGTCTCTGAGAATATTCTCAAAGAAGATGCTTTGACGTCCATCCACATCCTTGAATTCGAAGTGGAAGTGAGGCAAACTTCCCTTGGTCCCGAAGAGGTGACTAATCAGATACCGGGAGTGATGGAAGAAGATTTAAAGAATCTTGATAATTTTGGAATCATCCGTATTGGAGTTGAGGTTAAGCCAAGGGATATTTTAGTGGGTAAAGTTACGCCTAAGGGTGAGGAAGAAGAACTATCACCGGAAAAGAAGTTGCTTCTTGCCATTGTGGGATATAACCAGCCCGTTAAAGATACTTCGAAGAGAGTACCCCCAGGGGTTTCAGGTTATGTAGTTGATGTTGTGATACTTACTAAAACAAAGGATGATCCACTTTCACTAAAGGTTATTATGGAGCGCAAAGAAAAGGCATACCGGCGCGCGGAGGAAGAGAAGAGGTTACTTAAGACGAGATTGAGAGACTTTATTGTTGAGATGCTGATCGACGAAGTTCTTAACGATGATTTGAAGGCAAAGGACGGGACCGTTATTTTGCCTAAGGGGACGCTTGTGACAAGGGAGCTCTTGGAAGACCTCATGGTTAACAAGCGCGTTGACTTGACGAGGCTGAACTATGATCTCCCCGTTATTTCTGAAGAAAAGCTGGATCGCATTAAGAGCCTTATCCAGGACTATGATAAGAGAGAAAAAGAAATTGAAGTGAAATTGAACCAGACGATTCAGGAGATCGAAAGGGGTGATGAGCTACCTCCAGGAGTAAATCAGCTAATCAAAATTTACATTGCCCAGAAGAGAAGACTTCAGGTTGGGGATAAGATTACCGGAAGACATGGAAACAAGGGTGTTGTTGCAAAGATTGCACCTGTTGAAGATATGCCATTCTTGGAGGATGGCACACCAGTGGACGTGGTTCTGAGCCCCCTCGGTGTTCCTTCTCGTATGAATGTGGGTCAAATTTTGGAAACTATCCTGGGTTGGGCTGGTAAAAAGAAAGGCGTTTATTACGCTTGCCCTGCTTTCGAGGGTATGACCGTGGAAGAAATACAAAAAGAAATGGAAGAGGCGGGTTTAACGTATCCAGGTAAAGTTAAATTGAGAGATGGAAGGACAGGCGAATACTTCCACTACCCCGTGACAGTGGGGTATATGTACATGATAAAGCTAATTCATATGGTTGAGGATAAGATTCATGCAAGGGCAATTGGTCCTTACTCTTCAATTACTCAACAGCCAGTCGGTGGAAAGTCTCACTTCGGTGGCCAGAGGTTTGGTGAGATGGAGGTATGGGCTCTCGAAGCGCATGGCGCAGCTTACACGTTGCAGGAAATGCTAACTATCAAATCGGATGATGTCGAAGGGCGAAACAAGCTTTACAAAGAATTACAATTGGGTAAGAGGCCTAAAGAACCTGGACTCCCAGCATCCTTTAAAGTACTTGTTAACCATTTGAGGGGTCTTTGCCTTGATGTGGAGTTAAAAACTGGAGAAGAAAAAGAAAAGCAGTTTTTGAAAGTAAACCTTAAGACGGAGTAGACTATGGAAAAATTATTACCTAAAAATTTGTTGTCAATAAGGATAAAAATTGCTTCACCTGAGACCATCAGAAGTTGGTCTCATGGTGAAGTAACAAATCCAGAAACCACACACTACAGAACACAAAAACCCGAACCTGGCGGACTTTTCTGTGAAAGGATTTTTGGGCCCGTTAAAGACTACGAGTGTAGTTGCGGCAAGTTTAAGGGCAGAAGATATAAGGGTGTAAAGTGCGACAGATGCGGAGTTGAAGTCACGGAGAAGAGAGTGAGACGAGAGAGGATGGGGCATATAGAGCTGGCAGTCCCCGTTGCCCACATATGGTTTTACAAAGCAACTCCTTCACCTATTGGTATTCTTTTGGATCTTGGTGTTAAGGACCTTGAAAGGGTAATTTACTATGACGCTTACATCGTGACGAAGGTTTCAGAAGATTTGATGAAGGGAGGAGAATCGGCTGATGCCAAATTGAGGGTGGGTCAAGTTTTGTCCATCTCAGAATATCAAGAATACAAGAAGCTCTATGGCAACCAGTTTGAAGCGGAGATGGGGGCTCCGGGTATAAAGAAGATCCTCGCCAATATGAATCTTGAAGATCTCAGGAATGAGTTAAGGGTTAAAATCAAGAAAGAGCAGTCTCCCATCAAGAGAGCCAAGTTTCTTAAGAAATATAAGATTGTTCAAGCTCTTTTGAATTCTAAGACTCGACCCGAATGGATGATTTTAGAGGTTATCCCCGTAATTCCGCCAGACCTCAGGCCCATCGTATTCCTCGAGAATGGCCAAATCGCTACCACTGAAATAAATCAGCTTTATAGACGAGTTATAATGAGAAATAATAGATTGAAACAGTTGATGGAACAGGGAGCTCCTCAGATCATAATAAATAATGAAAAGCGTAACTTACAGGAAGCGGTTGAAGCATTACTGGATAACTCGAAGAGAAGAAAACCCGTTTTGTCTAAGAGTGACAGGAAACTGAAGTCTATTTCGGATGTCCTCAGAGGTAAGAAGGGCGTTTTGAGGAGAAATCTTCTCGGTAAGAGAGTAGATTATTCAGGGCGTTCCGTAATTGTCGTAGCTCCCGAACTCAAGATGAACCAGGTCGCTTTACCGAAGGAAATGGCTCTTGAGCTATTCAGGCCGATGGTGGAGCATAAACTTAATGAATCCGGTCTTGCAAGTAGCATCAGAGAGGCTGAGGCAAAGCTCAGGCAAAGGGATCCGGCAATTTGGGAGATGCTCGAAAAAATAGTCAAAGATCACCCAGTACTCCTTAATAGAGCTCCAACACTTCATAGACCTTCAATTCAGGCTTTTGAGCCAGTTCTCTGGGAGAACAAGGCTATTGGGCTCCATCCTCTTGTTTGCCCTGCTTATAACGCTGACTTTGATGGCGACACAATGGCTGTTTATGTGCCGATTTCTTATGAAGCGCAGCTGGAAAGTTACGGAATTCTTCTTTCAATCTACAACATTTTATCTCCTGCTCATGGAGGCCCTCTGGCAGCGCCAACGCGTGACATCGTTCTCGGATTAAACTACTTAACAAAGATTTTACCAGGAGATAAGGGCGAAGGTAAGCTCTTCTCTTCTCCTGAAGAGGCGCTTATCGCATACGAGAATGGCTATGTAGGGCTTCGTGCGAAGATAAAGGTAAAGCTTGGAAAGGAGATCATTGAAACTTCAGTGGGACGCATTATATTCAATGATGCCCTGCCAGAGGAACTGAGATTTATCAATGAAGAAATGAGGAAAGGGCAGCTTTCCAACCTTGTTGCCGTGGCTCATAGAAAGCTTGGCCCGGCGAGAACAGCGGAACTTCTAGATGCATTGAAGGAACTTGGTTTTAAATATTCAACGGTGGCAGGTATCACCTTTGGAATGGACGACATGGTGGTTCCGGAGAAGAAGAAGGAAATCATCCAGAAGGCTCGGGAAGAGGTAGAAAAGGTTATAAGAGCTTACGAGAAGAAAACGATCTCCGAAAAAGAGAGACAGCTCCTGGTTCAGTCTATATGGACCCGTGCCACTGAAGAAGTCAAGAAAGAAATGCTCAAGGTTATGGAAAAGGATAAAGATGGATTTAACCCCATTTACATGATGCTTAAGTCGGGTGCGAGAGGAAACGAGGATCAGGTCAAGCAGCTGGCTGGAATGCGTGGTCTTATGGCAAAACTTGGAAAAGTGAAGACTCAAATTAACCAGCTTCTGGAGGTGCCGATTATCTCCAATAACAAAGAAGGTTTTAAAGTTCTTGAGTATTTCATTTCCACCCACGGTTCGAGAAAGGGACTTGTTGATACAGCTATGAAGACTTCACTTTCCGGTTATTACACGCGGAGATTGGTAAATGTTGCTCACCACATTGTGGTAACGGAAGAAGACTGTGGAACTCTAACAGGGAGAAAGGTGTCAGCATTGACTGATGAAAAGAATCAGCCTCTCATTACCCTCGCTGAAAGGATTGTAGGAAGGGTAGCACTGGAAGATATTTATCATCCTATTACCGGTGAGATCATAGTAGAAGAGGGTCAGGAAATTGACGAGGAAGCAGCGAAGAAAATTGAAGAAAGCGGAATTACCGAAGTATGGGTAAGGTCTGTGCTTACTTGTAAGGCAAAGAAGGGTGTTTGTGCGAAATGCTATGGTAGAAACCATGCTACTGGGCACCTCGTTGAGGTTGGAGAAGCCGTCGGAGTAATGGCAGCACAATCACTGGGAGAACCAAGCACGCAGCTCACTTTGAGGACTTTCCATACTGGAGGAACTGGCGAAAGGACGGTGGGGGCATCCTATCACGAGGCACCTTTTGATGGTATAGTTGAGTTCGTTAATGTAAAAGTGGTTGTCAACTCAAAGTCTGGAATGATAAATGTTGGTAAGAGGGCTCGTATCATTATAAGAACCCCTGATGGAAAACTCGAGAGGAAATTCGAAGTACCTTATGGCTCAAGGATTTACGTTGAGGATGGTCAGAAGATCCAAAAAGGTCAGGTTTTCTGCGAATGGGATCCTTACAGATATCTAATTCTTGCTACAAAGAAAGGCAAAGTGGTTTATGTCGATTTGGTCCCTAACAAGACCCTTGTCACTGGAGCAGAAGATGAAAGGATCGTGAAGTTCGATAGGAGATCAACCATGTATCCAAGAATGCACATTGTTGACCCTGAGACCGGTGAACTTCTCGAGGAGATATTGCTCTCCAATGGTGCGATTTTATCTGCTGACATTAACGAAGGGGATATCGTAGAACCGGGAGATGTCCTTGCAAGATTACCCATTAAAGACGTGCTCGCTCTTGGCACAAGGGATATCACCGTTGGGTTCCAGGCCATTGAGTATTGGCTTGAGCTCTTTACTGAATCAATTCTTGACATTTATGCCTATGGTGGTAGCAGATTCAAACATGCAATTCTGTCTGAGTTCAGCGGAAGGGTTAGCATTGAAAAGGGTGACAAAGGTAAATATATAATCAAAGTAACCAGCGATTCTGGAGAGGTCAAAGAGTATCCGATTTTCGGACAGTATTTAACGGTTGCAGAGGGTGATTGGGTCGAAGCAGGGGAACAACTTACTGGTGGAAGAATCAATCCTAAGGATATTCTGAGAATTAAGGGAATAGATAAAGCTCAGGAGTTCCTCCTTGATAATATTTTGCGTAGTTATGCGGCCTCTGATGTAAAGATTAAAGATGTGCATGTTGAAATTTTCGTAAGGCAAATGGGGAGGAAGGTGCTAATTAAAGACGCTGGCGATACAAAGAATTTGATCGAAGGTGATCTTGTTGATATAAGCGTTGTGGAAGAGGAAAACCGCGAGGTGCGTGAAAAAGGTGGAAAGCCGGCAACCTATGAGTTCCAGTTATTGGGAATAAAGAAAGCGGCTCTGGCTTCCGAAAGCTTCCTTTCAGCCGCCTCATTTATCGAAACCACAAAGGTTCTTACCGAAGCAGCAATAGCGGGGAAGGAGGATAAACTCGAGGGTCTCATCGAGAATGTTATTATTGGTAATCTGATTCCGGCAGGAACTGGAACCAGGAAATACAGAAATCTTGTCGTGGAGGAAGAGGAACTTCTCCGGGAAGAGGAGGAAGAACCTTCAGAACGCGAAGAAGAATAGTAAATTTAAACTTGAACGTTTATTGATATTGCAGTAAAATTAAACACTGCATTTAAAGGGGGAAGTATTATGCCGACAATTAATCAACTTGTTAGGTTGGGCAGGACACCAAAGAAAAGAAAATCAAAGTCTCCTGCCCTGGATGGCTGTCCTCAAAAGAGAGGAGTTTGTATAAGGGTTTATACGACTACTCCTAAGAAGCCTAATTCTGCTTTGAGAAAGGTTGCCAAGGTTCGCTTATCTAACGGTAAAGAGGTGATAGCTTACATACCGGGTGAAGGGCATAATCTCCAGGAACACTCTGTGGTGCTGGTCAGGGGTGGCAGGGTTAAGGATCTTCCGGGCGTGAAGTATCACATAATTAGAGGAAAATACGATGCTGCGGGTGTTGAGGGTAGGAAAAATTCAAGGTCCCTTTACGGGACTAAAAAGCCCAAAAAATAAGGAGGCGATGGTTCCATGAGGAGAAGAAGAGCTCCTGAACGTGAAGTCTCACCTGATCCCAAATATGGGTCTGTTATTGCTGCCAAGTTTATCAACAATTTGATGTGGGACGGAAAAAAGACCATTGCTCAAAAGATTTTCTACAAGGCCATTGAACTTATTGAGCAGAAAACGAAAAGCAACGGAATCGAAATCTTTGAGAAAGCCATTGAGAATGTTAAGCCAAAGCTTGAGGTTAGACCAAGAAGGGTTGGTGGTGCAACCTATCAGGTTCCCGTTGAAGTACGTCCTAAGAGACAGCTCTCCCTGGCTATAAAGTGGATTATAAGGGCTGCAAGGTCGAGGCCAGAAAGAAGGATGTATGAAAGACTGGCCAATGAGATAATTGAAGCTTCCCAAAATCAAGGGGGAGCAATTAAGACAAAAGAAAACGTTCACAAGATGGCTGAAGCGAACAAGGTGTTTGCCCACTATAAGTGGTAAGAGTTTGAGAGATGGATATTGCATTTGATAATATCACTAACCTGCGAAACATCGGATTTGCTGCTCACATTGATGCGGGTAAGACTACTACTACTGAAAGAATTTTATATTATACTAAGAAAATCCACCGTCTTGGCGACGTGGATGAAGGAACTGCAACCACTGATTATTTGATTCAGGAAAAGGAGAGAGGTATCACCATTACCAGCGCTGCTGTAAGCTGCTACTGGAAAGGTCACAGGATCAACATTATCGACACTCCTGGCCATGTAGATTTTACAATCGAAGTTGAGCGTTCACTTAGAGTCCTCGATGGTTTGATTGTAATCTTTTGTGGGGTTGCAGGTGTTCAACCTCAATCCGAGACGGTGTGGCACCAAGCCGATAGGTATAGGGTACCGCGGATCGTTTTCATAAACAAACTCGACCGTGTAGGCGCCGACCCCTTCAGGGTCATGAAGGAAATTGAAGAGAAATTTAACATTTTGGTATTACCACTTCAAATCCCCATCGGTATCGAAGAAAACTTTATTGGTGTCATAGATCTTATCGCTAAGAAAAAGTATATCTGGGATGTGGATGAGACGGGTGAGAATTACCGCATTGAGGATGCAAGCGAAGAAGAGGTCGAAGATGTCAGGAATAATCTCCTGGATAAGCTGTCTGAAATAGATGAAGAGATTTTAAAACTCGCTGTAGAAGAAAAAGAGATTACGGTCGATATCCTTAAATCTTCGATAAGGAAAGCGACACTTTCTATGAAAGCGGTCCCCGTACTTATGGGGGCTGCCCTCAAAAACAAAGGAATTCAGCCTCTCCTTGATGCAATCGTTGATTACCTTCCATCTCCACTCGATAAAGGAGATGTGGTAGGTGTTGACCCTAAAACAGGGGAATATGTAAAGCGTTCGCCTACTTATGATGCACCTTTTTCAGCGGTGGTATTTAAGATACAAAATGATCCGCACGCGGGAAATGTTTTGTTTACCCGCGTTTATTCGGGAATTTTAAATGTGAACCAGAAGGTGCTGAATTCTTCTACAGGGAAGATAGAAAGGGCGATGAGAATTTACCTTATACATGCCGATAAGAAAGAGCCGATCAAAGAAGCGAAGGCGGGAGAAATAGTTGGAATAGTTGGAATAAAAGATGTTAAGACTGGTGACACTCTTTGTGATCCTGAGGCACCTATTTTCTTTGAGGGAATGCACTTTCCTGATCCTCTCATTTCAATAGCCATTGAACCTAAATCCTCCAAGGACGAAGATAAGTTAAAGGAGGTTCTCAATATAATACAGATTGAAGACCCGAGCTTTAAGGTGGGAAAAGACCGGGAGACAGGTCAACTTCTGATTAGCGGTATGGGTGAGTTGCATCTTGAGATTATTACTGATAGAATTGTGAGAGAATTTAAGATACCCATCAAGACAGGAAAACCGCAGGTTACGTATAGAGAAACGATAACGGTTGAAGCAGAAGTTGAGGAACTCTTTGAAAAGGAGATTGGAGGGGTTAAGGAAAAGGGATATGCGAAGGTCAAACTAATACCTCGTAACAGAGGTGAAGGTAACAAGGTTACCATTTTGCCCGAGATGAATCCTCAGCTTAGAGAACTTTTCATAAATATAGCCTACGAGTCAATATCTTTCGGTCCGATTTTAGGCTATCCAGTTACAGATGTGGAAGTGCAACTGGTTGCAGTAGGGGAAGATAGTACTTTTACACAGCTGGGGAATGAACTGGCTTTGAGGAAGGCAGTACAGAGGGCGCTGCAGGAGGGGAAACCTATTTTGCTTGAGCCGATAGTTCTACTCGAGGTTGTGTGCCCCTCTGAGTACATTGGAAATGTTGTAAGTGACCTCGGTCAGAGGGGTGGAGAACTGGATAAAATTGAGAATATAAGTGATAACATTCAAAAGCTAAAGGCTTATGTGCCTCTAAAAAAACTCCTTGGTTATGTGACAGATTTGAGGTCACTAACCCAGGGAAGGGCAAGCTTCTGGATGAAACTGGATCATTATGCACCGGTAAAAAAGGAAAAAACATTAACAATATGATGGAGGTATGTAGAAATGGCTAAGGAAAAGTTTGTAAGAACAAAGCCACACATAAATGTGGGTACCATTGGTCACATTGACCATGGAAAGACCACTTTAACCGCTGCAATCACAAAATACCTGTCCTTAAAGGGATTTGCTAACTATGTACCCTACGATCAAATAGACAAAGCACCGGAAGAGAAGGCTCGTGGAATTACAATCCAGCTTGCTCACGTTGAGTATGAAACAGAGAAACGCCACTACGCCCATATTGATTGCCCTGGCCACGCAGACTACATTAAGAACATGATCACTGGTGCTGCGCAGATGGATGGTGCAATCCTTGTTGTTTCTGCGGCTGATGGCGTCCAGCCACAGACAAGGGAACATGTACTCCTCGCAAGACAGGTAAACGTTCCTTACATAGTTGTATTCATGAACAAAATAGATATGCTTGATGACCCAGAGCTTCAGGAACTTGTTGAACTCGAGGTGAGAGACCTTCTTAACAAGTATGAGTTCCCTGGTGATGAGGTTCCCGTTATTAAGGGTTCGGCCCTCAAGGTTATTGAGGAATGTGGGAACGACCCCAATTGCCCATGGTACAAGCCAATTCAGGAACTTCTTGACGCATTGGATAGTTATATTCCAGAGCCTCAGCGTGCAGTAGACAAGCCATTCCTCATGGCAATTGAGGACGTATTCTCTATCACTGGGCGTGGAACGGTTGTCACAGGAAGAGTGGAGCGTGGAAGATTGGTCCCTGGTGAGGAAGTCGAAGTTGTAGGATTTAGAGATGAACCGTTCAGAACCGTTGTTACTTCTATTGAAATGTTTAGAAAGGAACTGGATGAAGCACTCCCCGGCGATAATGTAGGATTGCTCTTGAGAGGTGTTAAGAAAGAGGATGTAGAAAGAGGAATGGTGGTCGCAAAACCGGGTTCAATTAAGCCCCACAGGAAATTTAGAGCTCAGGTTTACGTGTTGACAAAGGAAGAGGGAGGACGCCACACCCCATTTATGACCGGTTACAGACCTCAATTCTATTTCAGGACCACTGATGTTACGGGGACAATTACTCTTCCAGAAGGTAGAGAAATGGTGATGCCAGGCGACCATGTCAACCTTCTCGTTGAACTCATGTATCCTGTAGCGATTGAGAAAGAACTCAGATTTGCAATTCGTGAAGGTGGCAGGACGGTTGGTGCGGGTGTCGTAACCGATATTGTCGAGTAAAAATCATGGTACTTGAAGCCAAAATAAGAATAAAACTAAAGTCCTTTGACCCAGCGCTCCTGGACCGCTCGGCACAAAATATTGCCCATACTGCAAGGTCGAGTGGTGCTGAAGTTTCAGGGCCGATACCTCTTCCTACCAAAAGGACGCTATTTTCAGTTATAAGGTCTCCCCATATAGACAAAAGGTCTCAGGAGCAGTTTGAGCTTAAAGTTCACAAAAGGCTAATAGAAATTAGGAAACCCACAGCGGAAACGATAGATAAACTTTCCAGGCTGGATTTACCACCTGGAGTAGATGTTGAAATAAAAATGATCTGAGGTGAAATATGGCAGGGTTAATTGGTAGAAAACTGGGTATGACCCAGATCCCTACCAAAGACGGCTCGATGATCCCTGTTACGGTCATTGAAGCCGGCCCCTGTACAGTTATACAGGGGAAGACTCTGGAAAGGGATGGTTATACCGCAATAAAAGTGGGTTATGGTGAGGTTGAGGCAAAAAAGCTTAATAAGCCTCAACTCGGCGAATTGCGTAAGGCTCTCGGCGAAAGAGAAAAGTATCCTGCACTGGTGATTAAGGAATTTCGTGTAGATGACGTTTCTAAGTTTCAGGTTGGACAGGAGATAAAGATTGTAGACCTCTTTAATGAAGGTGAGCGGATAGATGTCACAGGAATTTCGAAAGGTAAGGGATTTCAGGGCGTCATCAAAAGATGGGGATTTTCTGGTGGCCCTAAATCTCACGGCTCCAAATTCCACAATAGGCCCGGTTCTATCGGTCAGCATACTGAGCCTGCGAGGGTATATAAGGGAAAGAAATTACCTGGTCACGACGGGTTGAAGAGAATCACCGTTAAAAATCTGGAAATAGTCAAGATAATTCCTGACAAGAATGTGGTGCTCGTGAAAGGCGCTGTCCCTGGACCAAGGGGTGGAATAATAATTCTCAGGAAAGCTAAGGAGAAAGAGCAATGAAGGCACCTTTATACAACCCAAATGGAGAGCAAATAGGGGAAATTGAATTAAAGGAAGAATTGTTTGGTATTGAGCCCAATCTCCATCTACTATGGGAAATCACAAGGCTGTATCTTGCGAACAAAAGGCAGGGAACTCATAAAGCAAAGACACGTGCGGAGGTTAACGCATCGGGTAGGAAGATTTACCCACAGAAAGGGCTTGGAAGAGCAAGACACGGTGATGTTAAGGCTCCAATTTTTGTTGGTGGTGGCAAGGCCCACGGTCCAAGGCCAAGGGATTACTACACAGAGATTCCCGCTAAGTTAAAGAGACTCTCTTTGTTACATTCTCTTGCTGATAAGGCGCAGAATGGGCGTATACTGGTAATCGAAAAGTTTGAATTTCAAGTTCCTAAGACGAAGAGAATGGCTGAGCTCTTAGATAAGATGGGGCTGAATAAAGATAAAACCTTAGTTCTCTCCGCTGATTATAATAAAAATCTTTACCTGTCTGGCAGGAATATCCCTTACTGCGATGTTATAGAGGTGAAGGACGTCAATTCCTTAGAAGTGCTCAATCACAAATATGTAGTGATAGAGAAGGATGGGTTAGAAAAATTAGAAAAGAGGTTGGCGATATGAAAGACCCAAGAGACATTGTGATAAGGCCAATTATAACAGAAAAGACGGCGCTTTTGAGGGAATATAGTCAGTTTGTCTTCGAAGTTGCTCCGGATGCTAATAAAATTGAGATAAAGAAGGCTATTGAAGACCTTTTTAAGGTGCATGTGGAGAAGGTAAGGGTGATTAATGTAAAGCCAAAACCCCGAAGGGTTAGACTTGCACCAGGTTACACTAAGGCATGGAAGAAAGCGATTGTAACCCTTAGGAAAGGTGAATCCATCCCATTCTTTGAAGGAGTGTAATCATGGGAGTCAAAAAATTTAGACCTGTTACGCCGTCACGGCGTTTCATGACGGTATCAGATTTTTCAGAAATCACTAAGGAAGAGCCCGAAAAATCATTACTGGAGCCCCTTAAAAAGTCTGGTGGTAGAAATAATACCGGTAGAATCACCGTCAGGTTCCGTGGTGGTGGCCATAGAAGGCATTATAGGATAATCGATTTCAAGAGAGAGAAAGTCGGCGTACCAGCAAAGGTTATTTCGATCGAGTACGATCCTAACAGAACTGCGAGGATTGCATTGCTCCAATATATGGATGGGGAAAAGAGGTACATTATAGCTCCTGAGGGACTCAAGGTAGGAGACATGGTCATGTCAGGTCCGGATGCAGAAATTAAAGTTGGTAATGCTCTCCCTCTTGAGAAGATACCTGAAGGGATTCCCATTCACAATATCGAATTGGTGCCAGGAAAGGGTGGACAACTGGTTAGGGCAGCTGGTGCGAGTGCGGTGATATTGTCCAAAGAAGGCAAATATGCCCATGTACAGCTTCCATCTGGTGAAGTTAGATTGATAAACGTCAAGTGTTATGCTACAATTGGTCAAGTTTCTAATCTGGATCATGAGAACGTCATTATTGGAAAGGCAGGTAGGTCGAGGTGGCTTGGTAGGAGGCCGCATGTTCGTGGTATGGTTATGAACCCTGTAGATCATCCTCTTGGTGGTGGCGAAGGTAGATCCAAATCCGGAAGGCATCCTTGTAGTCCTACGGGTGTTGTTGATGGTAAAAAGACCAGAAAGAAGAGAAAACCAAGTGACAGGTTCATAGTAAGGAGGCGCAAGTAATGGCCAGATCAAAGAAAAAAGGTCCTTTTGTTGATGCTAAACTGTACAAAAGAATTATGGAAATGAACGAAAAGGGTGAAAAGAAAGTTATCAAAACCTATTCCAGAGCGTCTATGATACTACCAGAATTTGTTGGGCACACCATTGCGGTCCACAATGGAAGAAAGTTTATACCTGTCTATATTACAGCAGAAATGGTTGGGCACAGACTTGGCGAATTTTCCCCAACAAGAACCTTTAGGGGTCATAAGGATAAAAAGGCAGCTGAAAAGGCGAGGTTAAAATGATGGAAGGGAAGTGTGTTTTGAAATATAGAAGGATTTCACCCAAGAAGGTTGCCCCTCTTCTTGATGAAATTAGGGGTAAAAGTGTAGCTGAAGCCCTGAGAATGTTAAAGGTTCTGAATAAGAAATCGGCAAGATTCGCAATGAAGGCTATTAAGGCTGCAGTAGCTTCCTACAGAGATAAAGGCGGGGATTTACCTGAGGATAAGCTCTTCATAAAGGTCGCAAAGGTTGATAGGGGTCCTATTTGGAAGAGAGTAAGACCAATGTTTAGGGGAATGGCTACTCTAATTTTAAAGAGAACTTCACATTTGACAATTGAAGTGGCTCCAAGGGAGGTTGAGTAATGGGTCAGAAAGTTCATCCTTATGGTTTTAGAATAGGCGTTAACAAGGGTTGGTTATCTCGCTGGTATGCAGACGATACCCATTACCGGAAGTTCGTCAAAGAAGATTATGAAATTAGGAAATATATAAGAGCACGATTTAAGGAAGCGGGTATCTCCAGAGTCGAAATCGAGAGAGTTCTTCCAGATAAAATATCCATCTCCATCTATACTGCAAAGCCTGGAATGATAATCGGAAGAGGAGGGAAGGAGATTGAGTCTTTCAAGAAAGAAATTGCTGCAATTGCCCCTTACAAAGATCTTCACATCGATGTGAAAGAGGTCAAAACACCTGAAATCGACGCCTCGCTTGTCGCTCAGCAGATAGCTTTCAGAATTGAACAGAGGGTCTCCCACCGGCGTGCTATGAAAAGAGCTGTTGAACAGGCTATGAAAGCAGGTGCCCAGGGAATCAAAGTATATTCTAAGGGCAGATTGGCTGGTGCTGAAATTGCAAGAAAGGAATGGTATTTGAAGGGTAGAGTGCCTCTTCAGACGTTGAGAGCTGATATCGATTACGCACAGGAAACAGCCTTTACAAAGTACGGAACAATCGGCGTGAAAGTGTGGATATACAAAGGCGATATCCTGAAGAAGCCAACGGAGGAATGAGCTATGTTGATGCCATCCAGGACCAAATATAGAAAACAGCAAAGGGGAAGATTAAAGGGCATTGCCCTTGCAGGGAATTATTTGGCTTTTGGTGAATATGGGCTCAAGGCCCTTGAAGCCCACTGGCTCACAGCGAATCAGATTGAAGCGGCAAGAATGGCTATTTCGAGGTACTTAAAAAAGGGCGGAAAGCTTTGGGTAAGGATTTTCCCTGATAAACCTGTTACAAAGAAACCCGCCGAAACAAGAATGGGTAAGGGAAAAGGTAACGTTGAGTTCTGGGTTGCAGTTGTAAAGCCCGGTCGAATTCTCTTTGAGCTCAGTGGCGTTTCAGAAGAAGATGCGAGAGAGGCTTTCAGAATTGCATCTCACAAATTACCTATAAAGACACGTTTTGTATCAATTAAGGAAGGTGGAGTATGAAAGCGAAAGAATTGAGGGAACTTTCTTTAGATGAACTTAACAAAAAGTTAAAGGAGTTGAAGGAAGAGCTTTTTACTCTAAGAATGGATAAAGCTCTTCACAGGCTAAACCAACCTCACAGGTTCAAACAGGTAAAACGGGAGATAGCAAGGGTTCTGACGGTGATGAACGAGAAAAGAGGGGGTAACAATGGGAATTAGAAAACAGAGAATCGGTGTCGTTGTTAGTGACAAAATGAATAAGACGAGAGTTGTTGTATTCGAATTCCTTAAGAAGCATCCCCTCTATGGTAAATACGTGAGGAGAAGAAAGAAATTCTACGTCCATGACGAAAACAATGAATCAAGAGTGGGCGATCTGGTAAGGATAGAGGAAACAAGGCCACTTTCTAAACTCAAAAGATGGAGATTGGTTGAAATTATTCGAAGAGCTCAAAGGAGGGAGGGAGAATGATTCAAGATATTTCCAGAGTTAAAATAGTTGACAATACAGGTGCTCAAGAGGCATTAATCATTAAGGTTCTCGGCGGAAGTAGAAGAAAGTACGCTTATGTCGGAGATATCGTGGTTGTTACAATTAAGGATGCTATTCCAGGTGCTCCCGTTAAGAAGGGTGACAAGGCGAGGGCGGTCATCGTGAGGACAAAAAAGGAATTAAGACGTCCGGATGGTACTTATGTCAAGTTTGACGATAATGCTGCTGTATTGATTGATAACTTCAATGAACCCCGCGGTACCAGAGTATTCGGACCCGTTGCGAGGGAATTGAGGGAAAAGAAATTTATGAAGATTGTCTCTCTTGCTTCGGAGGTAGTATAGAATGGGTATTAAAATTAAAAGGGATGATTTGGTTCTCGTGATTGCCGGTAAAGACAAAGGCAAAATTGGAAAGGTCAAAAAGGTCATTCGGGAGAAATCGAGGGTTGTCGTTGAGGGGGTTAACATTGTTAAAAAACACATGAGAGCAAGGGGACCGCAATTGCCATCAGGTATTATACAAATGGAAGCCCCTATCCACGTATCCAATGTAAAACTGGTATGTCCCATGTGTGGTCAAGCTACACGGGTTGGCTTTGTAATAAAGGAAGATGGCAAAAAATCCAGGGTTTGTAAAAAGTGTGGAAAGGAGATTGATTGATGTCCAGATTCCTTAAAGAATATAGAGAAAAGATCAGACCTCTTTTAATGAAAGAGCTTGGATTCAAAAACATTATGCGGGTTCCACGGATTGAAAAAATTGTTATAAACGTGGGACTCGGTGAGGCGGTTCAGGATCCTAAGCTTATTGAGGTTGTTTCTGAAGATCTGGCTCGGATAACAGGACAGAAGCCTCAGGTGAGACGTGCAAGAAAATCGGTAGCTGCCTATCATCTCAGAAAGGGCATGCCTATTGGCCTTAGAGTTACTCTCAGGAAACAAAGGGCTTATGACTTTCTTGATAGGCTGATTAATTTTGCACTACCGAGAGTGAGGGATTTCAGAGGACTTAGCAGAGAATCCTTTGATGGGAGGGGTAATTACAACTTTGGTCTCGATGAGCAGACGGTCTTCCCTGAAATTGACATAGATAAAGTGAAAAAGGTTTTTGGAATGGACATTGCAATTGTAACAACGGCAAAGACTGATGAGGAAGCAATGAAACTTTTGGAAGCCTTTGGGTTTCCTTTTGAAAGGGGGTAATGATCTATGGCTACAAAAGCGAAGTTTACAAGAGCTTTCACGGTTGAACCAAAGTTTAAAGTGAGGAAAAGAAATAGATGCCAGATCTGTGGCAGGCCTCGCGGATACATCAGAAAGTTTGGAATTTGTAGGATTTGCTTCAGAGAGTTGGCATTAAGAGGCGAGTTGCCTGGCGTCAAAAAGGCAAGCTGGTAAGGAGGTATAAATATGCTTACAGATCCCATTGCCGATATGATCACAAGGATTAGAAATGCCGTCAGAGCCAGGCATGAGAAGACCACGATCGCAGTAATTTCCAAACTAAAGCTTGCTATACTCGATATTTTAAAGAGAGAAGGATTTATCAAGGATTACAGGATCGTTTCTACAGAAAAAGGTGGTTTAATTGAGGTAACGCTCAATTATTTAACAGGTGGCAGACCAGCGATCAACGATTTGCAAAGGGTTTCAAAACCGGGAAGGCGGATTTACATCGGTAAAGACGAGATACCGTGGATTAAAAACGGAATGGGAATTGCAATCATTTCTACTTCTCAGGGCGTTATGACAGACCGCGAAGCAAGGAAAAGGAAAATTGGAGGAGAGTATCTCCTCTACGTCTGGTAAGGAGGTGGAATATGTCGAGAATTGGAAAGAAACCTATTGAAATTCCAAAAGGTGTTGAGGTAAAGCTTAATGGTAACCATATTGAAGTCAAAGGACCCAAGGGTAAGCTCGAAATGGACATTCATCCTGACATGATGGTTAAGATCGAAGGGAATAAAATATTCGTAGAAAGGCCTTCCGACAAAAAATTTCATAAGGCATTGCATGGTACAACGAGGCAGCTTATCAACAATATGATTGAAGGTGTTACTAAAGGATTTGTAAAAGAACTGGAAATCGTGGGCACTGGTTATCGTGCAAAGATGGAGGGTTCAAAGCTTGTTATTAACGTTGGTTTTTCACATCCTGTTGAATTTACACCACCTCCTGGAATTCAATTTGAAGTAGAAGGACAAAACATTATTAGAGTAAAAGGAATTGACAAATATCTCGTTGGGGACATTGCAGCTACAATAAGAAGGGTGAGACCGCCTGAACCTTACAAAGGAAAAGGAATAAGGTATCGTGGAGAAATAGTGAGAAGAAAGGCTGGTAAGGCTGGCGTTAAAGCTGGAGGTAAGTAATGGATAGGGAAACAAAGGTTTTGAGGAGAAAAAGACGCCATTTAAGGGTCAGAAAAAAGGTTAAAGGAACGGAAGAACGACCAAGACTTGTAGTTTTCAGATCAGCAAAGCACATATATGCTCAACTGGTTATTGATCCACCCATTGGCCCTTGCAAAGTGATTTGTGGCGCTTCTACTCTTTCCCCTGAAATCCGCGAAGAGGTAAAGGGATTAAAAGGGAAAATCGAAAAGGCTAAGCTCGTTGGAAAATTGATTGCAAAGAGAGCTCTCGAGAAGGGTTTCAGGAAAGTGGTTTTCGATAGAGCTGGCTATAAATATCATGGTAGAGTGAAAGCACTGGCGGAAGCTGCCAGGGAAGCTGGCCTTGAATTTTAGGAGGTAAGGTATGGCACTTTTTGAAGAATTTGAAAGGGAAAGTTCTGAACTAATTGAAAATATAGTTTATATCAACAGGGTTACAAAAGTTACAAAGGGTGGCAAAAACCTTAAAATGTCGGTGTGGGTGGTTGTGGGTGACGGAAATGGTAGAGTGGGAATCGGACACGGGAAAGCTGCTGAAACTCCAGAGGCAATACAAAAAGCCCTCAGGAGGGCTCGCAAAAACCTGAAGCAGTGTGTGATCAAAAATGGAACTCTACCTTATGAAGTGATTGTCAAGGAAGGTGCATCGGAGATTTTACTCAAACCTGCTGCCCCTGGTACAGGTATTATTGCAACCCAAGCGGTTAGAGCTGTTCTTGAAGCGGCTGGTTATCAGAATGTTCTGACTAAGTCCTTGGGGTCCAATAACCCTATTAACCTTATGAAGGCTACTTTTAAGGCTGTGACCTCGCTGGTGGATCCAGAAAGAATCATAAAGGAAAGGGGGCTTAACCCAGAAAAAGTTTTAAGGAGGTTTGGCCGTGTCACAAAAGCTTCTGAAAGTACAACAAATTAAAAGTTCGATAGATGTTGATAAAAGGCATAAATTGACCTTAAAAGCTCTTGGTCTTGGTAGAATTGGAAAGACGAAGATTCATAAAGATACACCACAGATCAGGGGAATGATAAATCAAGTTGCTTATCTACTTAAGGTTGAAGAAATTGAGGGGGAGGAGAAGAAATGATGGATTTGAGTTCTTTACGTCCTAACGAAGGGGCCAAAAAAAGAAAGAAGAGGGTTGGAAGAGGCCCAGGATCAGGTCATGGTAAGACTGCAGGAAGGGGGCATAAGGGGCAAAAGGCAAGAAGTGGTGGAGCTAAGCCCGTATGGTTTGAAGGCGGGCAGATGCCCCTTTACAGAAGGTTGCCTAAGAGAGGGTTTAAAAACCCATTCCGCGTTGAATATCAGATTGTGAATCTTGATATCCTTGATAAACACTTTGACGCTGGTGATGTTGTGAATCGGGAAACACTTCTACAAAAAGGGTTGATAAAGGATGAAAATAAACCGGTGAAAGTTCTCGGCCGCGGTGAGGTTTCGAAACCTTTTGTCATAGAAGTAGACAAGATCTCGGAAAGTGCAAAAGCAAAAATTGAAAAAGCGGGTGGGAAAATAAATGTTAAAGAATCTTGATGCCATACCCAAAATAGGAGAATTACGGAAGAGGATACTTTTTACCCTTTTCATCATAGTGATATACAGAATTGGTACCCATATTCCCCTCCCCGGCATTAACGGTCAAGCTTTAGCTGAGTTTTTCAAAACGCAGTTTACAGGGACCATATTTGGACTCTACGACATCTTCGTTGGAGGTGCATTACAAAGGGCTGCAATCTTTGGTGCCGGAATAATGCCTTACATTTCCGCTTCGATTATCATCCAGTTACTTACAACTACATGGCCCTATTTAGAGAGACTGCAAAAGGAGGGTGAACACGGTAGAAGGCTCATAAACAGGTATACAAGGTATTTTACTGTAGTTGTTGCTGGCATTCAGGCTTTTGGTATTGCCCTCTTTCTATCGAACGTTGTCGCCCCTTCAGGGGCGAGAGTCGTTCCCAATCCGGGCCCAGCCTTTATGTTTCAGACAATAGTATCTCTCGTAGCGGGAACTTTGTTTTTAATGTGGTTAGGTGAACAGATTACCGATAATGGAATAGGAAACGGTATTTCTGTACTTATTTTCGCTGGTTCTCTCGATTCTATTCCATATGAATTTGCCAATACTTTCCAGTTATTGCGTTCTGGTTCTATTTCGCCTCTTGCTTTTCTATTTTTACTTGTGATCGTAGTTCTTACAATTGCGGGTGTCGTCATGATTACAGAAGCGCAAAGGCGTATACCCATCCAATATGCGAAAAAGATTGTGGGTAGGAGGATATACGGTGGACAGTCCACATATCTCCCGTTAACTCTTAATACCGCTGGTGTGATTCCTATCATTTTCGCACAAACTATCCTCATGATTCCCAGTAACTTAGCAATGTTTGCAAAGGTAGATTTCTTGCAGAACTTTGCAACTAAGTTCAGGCCAGGAAATGTGATATACGATCTAATCTACGCTATGTTAATTGTATTTTTTGCCTATTATTATACTTCAATTGTTCTTAATCCCAAGGACCTTGCTGACAACCTTCAAAGGTATTCCGGGTTTATACCAGGCGTAAGACCTGGGCAGAAAACTGCGGAATATATTGATAAAGTAATGAGCCGGATTCTTTTACCCGGTGCAATCGCTTTTGCCCTCATTGCCATTGTCCCTTATCATATAATGAGGTGGACGGGGGCTCAGCTTTATTTTGGAGGAACAAGAATTCTCATTATTGTGGGTGTTGCTCTTGAATTAATGCAACAAATAAACTCCTACTTGATAATGAATCAGTATGAAGGCCTTTTGAAAAAAGGCAAGATCAGGGGATGGAGAGGATAAGGCTGGTATTTCTTGGACCTCCCGGTGCTGGCAAGGGAACCCAGGCGGATAAATTACAGAATGATTTCGGAATTGTTAAAGTTTCTACGGGTGATATTTTGAGAGAAGCTGTAAGTAAAGGAACGACTTTGGGGGAAGTAGCGAAGATTTATATGGAAAGAGGTGAACTTGTGCCTGACGATATTATTATTGGGCTGGTCAGGGAGAAGGTACTGCAGTTTGAACAGTTTGTTCTTGACGGTTTTCCAAGGAACGTGAATCAAGCGGAAGGTCTTGATCGCCTTCTGGAGACGCTAAATAAGGGCTTAACAGGAGTTATTTATTTTGATGTTTCGAATGAGGAAGTTAAAAAGAGGCTTTTAGCACGCAGGGTTTGCCCTTCTTGCAAGAGAGTTTATAACTTGATTACCGAACCACCAAAGAATGATGAGGTTTGTGATGTTTGCGGAGTTAAATTGGTAAAGCGCAGCGATGATAATGAAGAGACCATCGAGAATCGTCTTAAAGTCTATTACCAGCAAACTTTGCCTCTCTTAGAGTATTATGAGAGAAAGGCTCTCCTAAAGAAAGTTGATGGGAACCAACCTCCGGACGAGGTTTATAAGAATTTACTCAAGATTATTGGATTATGATTTATATCAAAAAACCCAAGGAAATCGAGATGATCAAGAAGTCTGCGGATATCCTCCGCAGAGTTTTTCATAAAGTTGACGAATATATAAGGCCGGGCATCACATCAAAGGAACTGGATGATTTTATATTCGAAACTATTGTTAGCTTCAAGGCTGAACCCGCTTTTCTTGGTTACAGAGGATATCCTGCATCAAGCTGTATATCAATCAATGATGAGGTTGTCCATGGAATTCCTGACCAGAGGGTTTTAAAAGAGGGAGACCTTGTTAAAGTGGATATAGGTGTTAATTATCAAGGTTTTTTCAGTGACGCAGCCAAAACCTATTTCCTTGGAAATAATGGTGATATTAACATTAATAGGTTAGTGAGCGGTACGAAACTCGCACTGATGGAAGGGATGTCAGTCATTAAGGAAGGAATCCGGGTTGGTGATATTTCTCATGCAATTGAAGAAACGGCTAACAAATTTAAGCTTGGTGTCGTTAAGATTCTGGGAGGTCATGGGGTAGGACTTAGATTGCACGAAGATCCCTTTATACCCAATTTTGGCCCCAAAGGAAATGGACCGGTACTCTACGAAGGGGTAATCATTGCCATTGAGCCCATGTTTACCTTAGGAAGTGGAGATGTGAGAGAAAAGGAAAATGGTTGGACGGTAGTTACAAAAGATGGCTCCTTAGCAGCCCATTTTGAAGAGACGATTTTGGTTACTAAGGATGGCTTTCAAAACTTAACTAAGGTGGTTTATGGATAAGAAAAACGTAATTAGAATGGAAGGGACGGTAAAAGAAGTTTTGCCTAACGCGATGTTTCGCGTTACCCTTGACAACGGTGTGGTTGTACTTGCTCACGTCTCGGGTAAGATGAGAATGAATTTTATTAAGATCTTGCCCGGGGATCGAGTCATAGTGGAATTATCACCTTACGACCTCACAAGAGGTCGTATTGTTTTTAGGTATAAATAGGGATTACTTTTGACACTCTATGGTGTTTGCATTAAAATTGATAAACTTCACGAGGAGGATTTTTTAATGAAGGTAAGGTCTTCTGTCAAAAAGATTTGCAATAAATGTAAAATTGTTAAAAGAAAGGGAAGGGTAATGGTTATTTGTGAAAACCCCAAACACAAGCAAAGACAGGGTTAGGAGGGAAAATGGCAAGGATTGCTGGTGTTGACTTACCAAGAGATAAAAAGATTCTTGTGGCCCTGACCTATATTTATGGAATAGGCTTCTCAACGGCAAAGAAGATACTTGAAGCTACTGGAATCTCACCCGACAAGAAGACGAAGGATTTGACGCCAGAAGAGGTTGCTAAGCTCAGAGACGAGGTTTCCAAATATAAGGTTGAGGGAGCTTTAAGGGCTGAAGTTCAGAGAAACATCAAGAGGTTGATTGACATAGGTTGTTACAGAGGGTTGAGACATCAAGCTGGTCTTCCCGTAAGAGGACAGAGAACCCGTTGCAATGCAAGAACTCGTAAGGGTCCGAGAGGAAACATGTTTAAAAAGAAGAAAACAGCAGGTAAGTAAGGGAGGCGGTATATATGGCAGCACCTAAGAAAACGAGGGAGTCGCAAGCACAGAGAAGAAAGAGAAAGGCAAAAATAGTTGAGCCCGTAGGGATTGCTCATGTTTATTCAACTTTTAATAATACTATTGTGACTATTACTGATTTGAAGGGCAATACCATCACGTGGGCAAGCGGAGGAACGGTCGGGTTTACTGGAACCAGAAAAGGAACACCTTTTGCTGCTGGCTCTGCGGCCCAGAAAGCTGCAAAAGAAGCAAAAGATTTGGGTCTCCAGAAGGTTGAAGTCTGGGTTAAGGGCCCTGGACCAGGTAGAGAAACGGCAATAAGGGCTATTCAATCTGCCGGTCTTGAAGTCATCGGTATTAAAGATGTAACTCCAATACCTCATAATGGGTGCAGACCACCTAAGAGAAGGAGGGTTTAATTAGCTATGGCACGTTACACTGGCCCAAAGTGCAGATTGTGTAGAAGAGAAGGTATTAAGTTATTTTTAAGGGGCGATCGTTGTAAGACCAACAAATGCGCTCTCGAAAGAAGAAAGTCTGTTCCTGGTGCGCCCCCAGGTGCGGCTCGGAAAAAGTTATCTATTTACGGAATGCAGCTGAGAGAAAAGCAGAAAGTTAAGAGGATTTACGGTGTTTTAGAGGCTCAATTCAGAAGATACTTTGAAATGGCGAAAAAGATGCCGGGTAATACTGGTGAAAATCTGCTAAGCTTACTGGAAAGAAGGCTCGATAATGTTTGTTATTTATTGGGTTTCGCCAAGTCAAGGAATCAGGCAAGGCAACTTGTGAGACATGGTCATGTGCTGGTTAACGGTAAAAAGGTTGATATCCCATCTTATCTCGTTAACGTGAATGATATTATTGAAATAAGAGAAAACTCAAGGAATATACCCTTTGTGGTAGAAAGTCTTGAAGAAAGAAAGACCTTTGATGTTCCAACGTGGTTAGAGCTCGATAAAGAGCATTTTAGAGGGAGAGTCGTTAGGTTGCCTGAGAGAAGCGACGTTACATTCCCGATTAACGAAACATTGATTGTAGAGCTTTATTCTAAGTGAGGTAACTTATGCCAGTATATAAGAAACAAGAAGGTATCGATTTTAGTTTCGTTAAGGATGTCAAGTATGTCCTCCCCCTTGGTGTTTACAAGGAGGAGGTACTTAATGATTACGGAAGATACGTATTTTCTCCCCTCGAAAGAGGTTTCGGACACACTATTGGAAATGTTTTGAGAAGAATACTTCTTTCTTCTATTCCTGGTTATGCGATTGTTGCAGTAAAAATTGATGGAGTTCCCCATGAGTTCTACGCTATGGACGGCGTATATGAGGATGTAACAAATATCATTCTCAATCTTAAAAAGGTTAGGATCAAATTTGAACCTGAAATTGAAAAGAAAGCAACCCTGAGTTTGAGAGCGGAGGAAAAGAGAGAGTATAAAGCTGGAGATATAAAAACGCCCGAATATGTTACCATTGTTAATCCAGATCAACATCTGTTCACCATTACGGGAGATGATGTTGTCGTGAATATGGAACTTTATGCTGTTCATGGGAGAGGATACGTACCAGCCGAGGATATAAACATAGATGACCTTCCGATAGGCTATATAAAGATGGATGGACTCTTTTCTCCTGTTACTAAGGTTAATTTCACTGTTGAAAATGTGAGAGTGAAGGCCAGAACCGATTTTGAGAAGCTGACTCTTGAGTTGTGGACAGATGGCACCGTTTCCCCGGATGAGGTCCTCCAATATGGGGTAGACCTTATTCTTGATGTTTTCTCGCGCTTCAAGCAAGAGACCGAACTATTTAAAGAAGTGAAGCCAGTGATTGATTATGAAAAGAAGATGAAAATCAAGGAGCTCTTGGAAAAGGATATTGATGAACTTGAGCTTTCAAAGCGTACTCTCAATGTACTGAAGGATGAGGGCATTACAAAAATAAAGGAACTGGTTACTTTGAATAAGGAACACATTTTAAAGATGAAGAATCTCGGGGAAAAGTCTCTTAAGGAGATCGAAGAGAAACTCGCTTTGTATGGACTCACCTTTGGAATGAACTTGAAGGAATACGAAATTTAGGAGGTAGCGAATGAGGCACCTTAAAAAAGTTAAAAAGCTTGGGATGGTTAAAGAACATAGAGAAGCTGTTTTAAGAAACCAGGTTATGTCACTTATAATTCACGGCAGAATTAAGACTACCCTTCCTAAGGCTAAAGAGACGCGAAGACTCATTGAAAAGTTGATAACCATTGCGAAGAAAAATGACCTTGCATCCATAAGGTTGGCTGCAAGGTATTTAAATAATGACAGAAGGATCCTTGAGAGACTTTTCAAGGAAATAGCCCCTCTATTTAAGGATAGGAACGGGGGGTATACCAGGATTTTGAGGCTCCCACCCAGGAAGGGAGACAATGCGCAAATGGCGATTCTGGAGCTCCTTGAACAACCACAAAAACCTTTTGAACTTAAAGCGGAAGGCTGATTTAATCAGCCTTCCGCTTCTTTTTCTTTTTTCTTCTTTTTCAAAGATATCTCTTTGTTTTATAATTCCCGGAGGCCAACATGGGTAAAAAGGAATTGCTATCTGGCAATGAAGCTATTGCCAGAGGCGCATGGGAGGCTGGTGTAAGGGTAGCTACGGCTTATCCAGGTACTCCATCTACGGAAATACTTGAAAATGTGGCAAAGTACAAGGAAATTTACGCAGAGTGGTCAACGAACGAAAAGGTTGCCTTTGAAGTGGCCTTTGGTTCAGCTATAGCAGGTGCAAGAAGCATGACTTCGATGAAGCACGTTGGCTTAAATGTGGCTGCCGACCCCTTATTTACCTCATCTTATACGGGAATTAATGCAGGCTTTGTAATAGTGACCTGTGACGACCCTGGAATGCACTCGTCTCAGAATGAACAAGATAACCGCAGATATGCCAAGTTCGCAAAGTTACCTCTTATTGAACCCTCTGATTCTCAAGAAGCCAAGGATTTTTTCAAGGAGGCTTTTAAGATTTCTGAAATGTTTGATACCCCCGTACTTTTCCGGATGACGACGCGCCTCTCACACTCAAAAACAGTAGTTGAACTCGGCGAGAGAGAAGAGGTTCCACTTAAGGATTATGTAAAAGATTTCCGCAAGTATGTTATTTTGCCGTCAAACGCCAAGGTAAGACATTACGTGGTGGAGGAGCGGTTGAAGAAGCTCCAGGAATTTGCTTCTCAAACTAGTCTTAATAGAATTGAAGAGGGGGACCCCTCTCTTGGGATTGTGACCAGTGGGATTTCTTACCAATACGCCAAAGAGGTTTTTCCGCAGGCAACTTTTCTAAAGCTGGGAATGTCTTATCCATTTCCTGTCGACCTTTTCAAAAAGTTTGCTTCTATGGTTAAAAGAATTATAGTAATAGAGGAGAATGAACCTTTCCTTGAAGAAGAGATCAAAATTCTTGGTTACACTGAAGTTGAAGGCAAGAAGTACATACCCCTTTGCGATGAACTTTCCCCTGAGGTTGTGAGAAAGGGAGTGCTTGGTGCAGAATTACCACATCCTGAACCCTTGAAGTCGGTTGCGAGGCCCCCCGTATTCTGTGCAGGGTGCCCACACACCGGGATTTTTTACAATTTATGGAGATTAAAGGCTACGGTAACGGGAGATATCGGATGCTATACCTTAGGTGCACTGCCTCCCTATGAATCTATTGACACCACAATCTGTATGGGAGCCGGAATTACCAATGCCTTTGGTTTTGAACTGGCGAGGGGGAAGGATTTTTCGAAGAAGCTCTTCGGGGTAATTGGCGATTCTACTTTTCTTCACACAGGTATTCCAGGGCTTATTGACATAGTTTATAACAAGGGTATCACAAAGATTATTATCCTTGATAATCGTATAACCGCTATGACGGGGCATCAAGACCATCCGGGAACCGGTAGAACCGCAAAGGGAGAACCAACAAAGGCTGTAGATATAAAGGAAATTGTAAAGGCTTGCGGTGTAGAGAAGATATATGAAGTTGATCCTCACAACTTGAGGGGAACAAGGGATGTACTCAAGGAAGTTATGGAGCTGGATGAGCCAGCTGTGATAATCTCAAAGAGGCCCTGTGCATTACTACCAGAGGAACGAAAGAAACAGGCGGCAAGGCCTAAGCGAAAGGTTAATCCTGATGTATGTAGAGGAGAAAAGTGTATGGGGTGTATAAAGCTCGGCTGCCCTGCGATCAGCATGAAGGATGGGAAGGCTTACATTTCTGAGCTTCTTTGTGTTGGTTGCGATCTTTGCATTCAGGTTTGTCCCTTTGGGGCAATATCTTAGGAGGGGAAAATGGACAGAACTTTTAATATTATTATTGCGGGCGTAGGGGGCCAGGGGATCCTAACTGCTTCGGAAATTCTCGCAAAGGTTGCAATGGAAGTCGGTCTTGATGCAAAGAAGAGCGAGGTTCACGGAATGTCTCAGAGAGGTGGAAGTGTAGTTAGTCATGTTCGTTTTGGGAAAAAGGTGTATTCTCCTTTAGTTGAAAAGGGCGCTTGTGACATTATTCTCTCCTTTGAAAAATCAGAAGCGTTACGCTGGGTTCACTATTTAAAGGAGGAGGGAGGGAAGGTTATTATAAACGACCTTGAAATAATACCTACGACTGTTTCTCTGAAGCTGGATACCTATCCTACGAACGTTGAGGAACAGATAAGGGATAAGGCAAAGGCAGAGGTGATTTTAGTCCCAGCAACGGATTTGGCGAGACAAGCGGGGGACGCGAGGACAGCAAATACGGTCTTGCTTGGGGTGATTTCGAACTTCTTACCCTTTGAAGATAAAGTTTGGGAAAAGGTCATTTCAGACAACGTTAAGAAAGAGACGATAGAGGTCAATTTAAAGGCTTTTTATCTGGGCAAAAATTACTACAAAAAATAAAAGGAGCCCACTGTATGGTTAAGTACACTTTTAGGGGAGGAATTCATCCTCCTTACAATAAGTGGACCACTTCCAAACCCATTGTGAGATTGGAGGTCCCACAGACCCTATATCTCCCACTCATACAACACACGGGGAAACCTGCTAAGCCTCTTGTTAAAAGGGGTGACGAAGTGAAGAAAGGACAGAAGATCGCTGAGGCTGATGGTTACATCTCTGCTGCAATTCACGCGCCCACTTCGGGTAAAGTTAAGACAATAATTGAGCATCCCCATCCAGTGCTTCTAACTTCTTATCCTGCAATTGTGATAGAAGCAGATGGGAAAGATGAATGGTTTGAAGAACCAAAGGAAAGGCCTAACTGGCAGGAGTCGTCACCAGAAGAAATTGTCAATGCAGTAAGAGAAGCTGGAATCGTTGGCCTTGGTGGTGCTGCATTCCCAACCCATGTAAAACTTTCTCCTCCTAAGGAAAAGCCTATTGATACCGTGATAATTAACGGAGCTGAGTGTGAGCCATTTCTAACTGCCGATGACAGGATCTTACAGGAACGCCCCACCGATGTTTTATGGGGTGCCTTCCTCATAAAGAGGGCCTTAAACGCCTCTAAGGTTTATATAGCGATAGAGGATAACAAACCCGAGGCTATTAAAAAGGTTTCTGAAGTATTAAAAGATTTTGAAGGATTTGAGCTCAAGGTAGTTAAAACTAAGTACCCGGAAGGGGCTGAAAAACAGCTAATTAAAGCTTTGACTGGAAGAGAGGTACCTCGAGGTGGGTTACCGATGGATGTTGGATGTTTAGTGCAGAATGTTCAGACTTCCTTAGCTATTTACGAGGCGGTGGGATTTGGGAAACCCTTAATCGAAAGGGTGACAACTCTTTCTGGTGATGGTGTCAAGGGGAGTGGAAACTATCTTATCAGAATCGGAACGAGATTTCAGGATGTTGTTGATATGACTGGTGGAATGACAGAGGACGTCGTAAAGGTTATAAATGGTGGTCCGATGATGGGTATCGCTCAATACACCCTTGAAGTCCCGGTGATAAAAGGCACATCGGGAATCTTGCTCTTTACTAAGAAATACGCAAAAACTTTTGTGGAATATAACTGTATCCGGTGTTCGAAGTGTGTTGATGTTTGTCCTATGGGACTTTTACCCCTGATGCTTGTAGATTATATCAAGGCCAAACGATTTGTTGAGGCGAAGGAAAAATATGGACTTCTTGATTGTATTGAGTGTGGTTCTTGCGCCTTTGTTTGTCCGTCCAGAATAAACCATGTTCAATGGATTAAATATGGCAAGCAGGAATTAAGGAGGTTGGGATGAGTGAAAAAACTTTTATCTTATCGGCTTCGCCCCATATAAGAACGGATGAAAGCGTGAAGAAGGTGATGTGGTTTACTGTATTTTCCCTTATCTTCCCTGCTGCTGGCGCCGTTTACTTTTTCGGATTTTACCCGCTTCTTGTAATGTTTGTGAGCGCAATTTCGGCCGTTGTGGCTGAGGCCATCATGTTGAAACTGAGAGGAAGAGATGTGAAACAGTGCCTCGATGGAAGTGCTGTAATCACGGGAATCCTTCTCGCACTCACCCTCCCCCCCAAATACCCCCTATGGGAAGCGGCTCTTGGAGCGGCCTTTGCGATTGTGTTTGCGAAACAATTCTTTGGTGGTATTGGCCAGAATATATTTAATCCTGCCTTAATTGGGAGAGCATTTCTTATGGCCGCTTTCCCTGTAGACACCACTACTTGGACTCCCACAAGGTTCATTAAACCCGATGCCTTTACCGGAGCTACACCTCTTGCTGCCTTTAAGTTTTCTAAGATTTTGACCCCCTATAAAGACCTTTTCTTTGGAAACGTTTCTGGTTCTGCAGGTGAAACATCGGCCTTGCTCATTCTCATTGGAGGGCTTATATTAATTTTAAAAGGCTATGTGGATTACAGGCTTCCCCTCTCATATATATTGTCGGTTGCCTTTTTCGGGGGCATTATGTGGCTAATTAATCCCCATAAATACCCTGATCCACTCTTCCACATTCTTGCTGGTGGTTTAATGCTGGGCGCTTTTTATATGATTACCGATATGGTAACTTCCCCAATAACCCCTCGCGGTCGAATAATTTACGGAATAATCGCAGGTTTTCTGGTGGTTTTGATAAGACTATTTTCAGGTTATCCTGAAGGAGTAATGTTTAGCATTTTGATTGTGAATACTTTAAGGCCCTGGATTGACAGGTTGGCTAAGCCAAGAATTCTCGGGGAGGTGCGGAAATGAACAAAGAATTTAAAATGGTTTTTGTTTTAACGCTCGTCATAGTGATTGCTGGTGGAATTTTGGCATATACTTATGTCGCCACTCAAAGGGATATAGAGAAGAATCTTGAAAATGCAAAGAAAAAGGCACTCCTCGCTGTTGTGAATGGAACCTCTGATTACCAGGAAGTGAAGATCAACGATCACGCTTCTATCTTTGCGGCGAAAGATGCCCAGGGGAATGTGATAGGTTATGGTGTGATGATTGAAGGTGCCGGTTTTCAAGGTCCTATAAAAGTAATGGTTGGATTCAATAATGATGGTTCCGAGGTTTTGGGTATTGAAATCTTAGAGAATGTGGAAACTCCAGGCCTTGGCAATAGAATAGTGGAAGATTGGTTTAAAAAGCAATTTGCAGGTAAGACTCCTCCCATTGAAGTTTTAAAAGGCAAGACCCCAGAAACTAAGTCTCAAATTCAGGCTATAACTGGTGCAACAATATCATCGAGGTCTGTCGCCAATATTGTAAATGCTGCTGCACAGGCCCTAAGAAATTACCTTTCTGGCGCTGGTGGCGCTTCTACAGAGAAGGATTTGCAAACAAGCTTTGCTAATTGCTTTCCAAATGCTAAACTGGAAAAAGCGGGAAATTATTATTTGATTAAAGGAAAGGAAAACACGTTGATAGGCTATGGTGTAATTTCCAAAGCGCTGGGATATAGTGATACAATTTCGATTCTCCTCGCAATGGACAAGGATTTAAAAAAGATTCTTGGAATTATTCCCCTTGCAGGAGAGGTAATGTCAGAGAGAACAAAATTTGATGGATTTTTAAAAAGCTTAATTAACAAAGCCGTCCCCTTAAAGTTGAGCGACCTCGATGTGGCGAGTGGTGCCACAGTCACACAGGATGCTATAGTTTCAGCCATAAACAATGGTTATGAAAACTTAAAAAAGGAGATTAAATAATGGCCCCTAATAAAAGAAGCCTTGGATATGAATTTATAAAGGGCCTGTTTAAAGAAAATCCCGTGCTTGTCCAGCTTCTGGGTCTCTGTTCGGTTCTTGCCGTTTCCAACGCGGTTATAAATAGTATTTCCATGGGATTATCAGTACTTTTCGTTTTGTTTTTCTCCTCTTTTGTCATTGCGCTTATTAAAGATTTTGTTCCCAATGAGGTTAGAATTCCTGTTTATATTATAGTGATTGCAACCTTTGTGACCATTGCTGATCTCTTTTTAAGGGCGAAGTTTCCTGATATCTCGAAAGCCCTCGGACCTTACATTCCATTGATAGTTGTTAACTGTATTATTATGGGCAGACAGGAAGCTTTTACTAAGAAGAATAAACTTCTTCCTTCCATAATGGATGCCCTTGGTATGAGCCTGGGTTACATTCTGACTATTGTGACGATGGGCATAATACGTGAACTTTTAGGTTTTGGGTCGATTTTCGGATACAAAATTCTTGGGAGCTGGTATAAACCTATACTGGTAATGATCCTTCCACCTGGGGCCTTCTTAACCCTTGCGCTCTTAATTGGCTTTATGAATTTTGTGACCAAAAAAGAATAGGAGGACTAAATGTTAAGGCCTTTAATAATATTTTTAGCCGCATCAATAACAAACAATTTTATATTGACGTACTTTTTGGGATTATGCCCTTTTCTTGGGGTTTCAGCAAGGGTTTCCTCAGCTATAGGGATGGGTTTTGCCGCTACCTTTGTTATGACGATGACGGCGATAATAACAAATCTTCTTGACCATTTGATTTTGAGGCCCCTTCACCTTGAATTTTTACAGATGATTGTTTTCATTTTTGTCATTGCAGTTCTCGTGCAGTTTGTTGAAATGGTAATTAAGAAATCGTCCCCGCAACTATACAAGGCTCTCGGGATTTACCTTCCCCTCATTACAACAAACTGTATCGTACTTGGCCTTGCCCTTCTCGGAGCAATGAGAAATTATAATCTTATTGAGAACACTTTCTGGGGTTTTGGCGCTGGTGTTGGATTTACAATAGCATTACTTCTAATTTCGGGTATAAGGGAAGAACTGGAGACCAAAGATGTACCAAAGGCATTAAAGGGAGCGCCTATTACCCTCATAATTGCTGGACTTATGGCTTTTGCCTTTATGGGCTTTTCGGGGATAATCTCCCTGCAATAAGGAGGTCTTAAATGAACACAATAGTTTACAGTTTGATTCTTTCTCTCGGACTTGGTCTCTTTTTTGGTCTCTTTTTGTTAATTTCTTTCAAAAAGCTTGCAGTTCAAGAAGATCCGAGGGTTGAAAAAATTCTCGAAATTCTTCCTGGTGCAAATTGCGGAGCCTGTGGATATTCTGGTTGTGCAGGATATGCAGAGGCACTCGCCAGTGGTCATGAAAAGAACCCAGGAAAGTGCGCTCCGGGAGGCCAGGACGTAGCTAATCAGATTTCTCACTTTTTGGGACTTGATGTTGTAACTGTCACCAAGCTTGTAGCGAAAGTTATGTGTAATGGCTCTAAGGAGAATGCTGTGCGAAGGGCTGAGTACTACGGGATAGAGTCTTGCAGAGTAGCTGACTTTACATTGAAGGGTGATAAGGGATGTACTTATGGTTGTCTTGGTTTCGGTGACTGTGTTGTTGCCTGTCCCTTTGGTGCTATGTATATGGGAGAGGATGGGTTGCCCAAGGTGATTGAAGAAAAATGCACTGCCTGTGGTAAATGTGTTGAGGCATGTCCAAGGGACATAATTGAACTGGTACCTGTGGATAGGAAGGTGTTTGTTTTCTGCAAGAGTCTTGATAGGGGGCCTGTTGCAAAGAGTTCTTGTAAGGTGGCCTGTATAGGTTGTGGCCTTTGCGTTAAGAATGCACCGGAAGGTGCCATGAAACTTGAGAACAACCTGGCATATATTTTACAGCCTGATAAGGTTGATGAAGTTGCTGAAAAGGTTGTGAGTGTTTGTCCAACTGGAGCTATCGCAATAGACAAGAAGTTCGCTGAGGTAAAGGTATCTTGAACAAAGAAAGCTTAAGAGGCATTGTACTTCAAAAGATTGGGGAAGGTGAGTACCTCGTTAAGATATTGAGAGAAGGCGGATCCTGTTCTTCCTGTGGATTTTCAAAGTTCTGTAGCATAGGTGGAAAGAAAGATGAAGGTGACATTATAGAAGTTCGAGGTAATGGATTTGCACCAGGTGACGAGGTTATCTTAGAGGAGAAGGTGTCAGGAATTATTGCTGCCACTCTATTAATCTTTATAGTTCCAATAATTGCCTTTGTTCTTGGGTATTATGTTGGTGTTTCCCTCGGGTTATCTGAGTTAATGGCTGCAGTAACCGGGTTTGTTTTAATGGCTATTTACTTCTTAGTACTTCGCTTGTTTGACAAAAAGCTTACGGAATCTCTGTTTGAGTTTGAAATTAAACGTAAAAGTTAAGTTTGTCCGTTACAAGGTTGTTAAGTTTATTTTTGTATAGCTCTTGAAGGTCTGTTTCTTGAGCTACGGGCTGGTTCAGGAGACTTCTGTAAAGGAGATTCAGAGCATATTTAGATTCTATCTCTTGGAGTTTTTTCTCGAGTTCGCTAACCTTGTTCTCGATATCTTCCTTTGTCTTGGATGAAATTTCCATTAGATTTAGCCCTATCTCCCATAAAAGTTTCTGCTTTAAATTGAATTTACCTTCGACGTTTTCTAAAAGTTGTAAGTATTTTTTGCCGTTTCCACCAAGGACGAGCTCGAAAAGCAAAAGGTCAATGTAAACTCTAATTAATTTTACACTATTAGCTGCTTCCAGTAATCTTTCTAAGTCGATATCTACACTGTCTTTTGTTATTAGTTTGTAAAGGTATAGATCGGTGCTGAAACCAATTTCGCTTATAAAATCATGTTTATCCATCGCCTCTCTTCTCCTCTTTTCGATGGATTGGAATAAATTAGCCGGATTGGTAGAGAACACAGCAAGTGTCTCGAAGATCTGAATTTCCGTAAGGACCTTCTCTCTTGGAGTTTTGAAATTTTGCACTTCCCTTAGAAGTTGTTCCAGCTGGTTGAAGTCCCCGAGAAAAGTGTAAATTCTTACAAGATACTGAACAGCCTTTTCTAAGAGGTTTAAATTTCCAGTCTTTTTGGAGATCTCAAGAATTTCATTTAATTTGGAAGCCAGGTACCTGTGTTCCTCAAGATATGATCTCACCCCATAAAGCAATAGTAAATACTTCAGCTCCTCGAGTTCCAATTTCATTTCTCTTGCATATTCCACTGCTTTTTCGAGATAGCTGATACTAATAGCATATTCTCCATAATTGGAATATATCATTGCAAGATTTTGTAAGACATGGGGCAATAGGTGCGTTATATTTTCCGCTTTGACTAACTCAAGAGTTTTTTCAAAGGTTATTCTGCTATTTTCTACGTCCTGGATTATGAACTGGGTTGTTCCGTAATTTAACATAATAGATGCCAAGTATTCAGGATTGTTGCACAACCTTGCGTGGTATAGAGCGATTTCGAAGGATTCTTTTGCTTTCGCGTGTTGCTTCAATTGCGTATAGCATTTACCAAGATTTCCATATATTTTCAAGAGAATTTCGTGGTTTTCCTCTTCTTTTATAAGCTCAATTATTTCCTCATAGGCGAGAATAGCTTTGGTAACATTTTTCTCAAAATCTTGATAGTACAACGCCTTGTAAATCATTGCCTTTGCGAGAATTTCATTGTTCTTTATCTGGTTTGCAATTTTTAGGATTTCTTCAATATTGAGCAATAATTCTGTTTTAAGTTCCAATTCGTGCTGTATCCAGGCCATTTCGAGTCTTATTAAAGCTTCTTCATATTTTTCATTGTATCTTATGGCAAGATCCAGTGCGATTTTTAGTTTATTAAGAGCTTCCTCGTATTCGCCTGTACATCTCAAGCACATGCCCATTTGTCTTATAAGACCTATTCTTTCTGAAACTTGCAGCTTAAATTCTGCAATTTCAAAAATTCTCTGCATGTATCTAATTGCCTTTTTGAATTCTCTTTTTTTAATGGAGTTCTTAATCAAAAGTTCGATGTATGGTATGGCTTTGCTTTCCATTCCTCCGTTTATGAAATGCTCATAGAGAACTTGTGGATTAAGTCTTGACGTTTCTTCAGGATTTCCGTCTAATATTTTTGCAATTTTGAAGTGGATTTTTGTGCGTTTTTCTTTTGGGATCTGTGCATAGATGACCTCTCGAACGAAAGGGTTCGAAAAGCGATAAATGGTATATGGTATAACCTCTTCGATGTATCCGTTTCTTGCGAGGTTATCGAAGATTTCCAGAGTTTCAGAAACAGATAGATCTAAAGCCTGTGCCACGAAAGCTGTCGAGAAATCTATGTTATAAACAGCACAAAAATCCAGAACCTCTTTTTCTTTTGGGTTTAAGTAGTGGATTTCCTCGGCTAAGGGTAGTGCGATGCTTTCACTCAATGTGTAGTATGTGTCGGTTAATATCCATTTCGTTTCGCCTAAAATTAGCTTTTTAGATATCAGTAGAGCATTTAACAATTTGTCGATGTACAGTGGTCTGCCACCGGTTTTAGCCATAACCCAGTCAAGGAACTCTTCATCAGGTTCAAACCTTAGTATTTGCCAAAGCATCGTTTTTACTTCTTCACGCATTAAAGGTTGTATCTCTAAGGTGCGGATCTCATCCGCAACCGTTTTTAGGCCTTCTAAAATATGAGATTGGGTTCTGGAAGTCATTACTAATGAGATTTGGGAATTTTTATCCTGCTTTAAAATTTGTGCTAAGTGTAGCAGGCATCTACTGGTTAGTAGATGACCATTATCAATGGTTATTAATAATCGTTCATCTCCTGCGAATGCAAAGAGCATTTCGCCAACTACCGGGAGGACCTTCGATTCGTTCATAGTAATCGTGATGGTATTTTTACTACCAAAAAATTCTGGAAGGAAAAAGTTGACTACGTTTTTCAAGACTTCATCTTCAGGGATAAAGTTCTGTTCTAATACAAGGCTTCTTATTATCGCTTTGAGGAGAGGAAAGGGCTCTGCGGCTTCCTTCTCACCTATTTTTACGCTAAGCGTTTTTAGATCTAATACTTTACCGAGTTTTAAGGTTTCTTCTAATAATCTCGTTAATCCAACACCCTTGACACCTTTGAGGATTAATATGAATTTTTTCCCCGTTGTTGAAAAATCAGATAGGGCTTTTGAGATGAGATTTATTTCCCTTTCTCTTCCAATGATTCGAAGTTCTGATAAAGATAAGCTTTTAATTTCTTCCTGTACTTCGTTTCTGAAAACTATTTTACCTCTTCCCGTTCTTTTACTGATTAAGGATCGTTCATCCGCTTTTTTTATGAGTTCTTCCGGAGTGGTAGCATCAATGGGGAATTGAGAAATACCAACGCTTAGAGAGATCTTTAAGTTTTTCGAGGGTCCGTATCCCTCGTTTTCCAGTTGGTATTTTATTCGTTCTGCTATCCTGATGGCTTCGTCCATTGAGACATCAGGAAGAATAATTGTAAATTCATCACCTCCGTATCTGAATAGTAAATCCGATTCCCTAACAATCGACTTAAGATTTATGGCAAATTGCTTCAGTACCTCATCACCGACCTGATGCCCGAAATTATCGTTAATCATTTTGAAGAAGTCCATATCGATAAAGAGCAGGCTAACTGGTTCACCTTTCCTCTTTGCACGGGAGATTTCCTCGTTCATTTTAATAATGAAGTAGTTGTGATGGTAAAGCCCGGTAAGCGGATCTTTAAGAACAATTTCTTCCATGATTTTAATATTATATACAACATTATACGCTCTTGGAAAGTAAATGTCAAGGGTTTGTATAGAGATGATATTCGCAAAATGGATATTATAATTTAGCAATGGGAGTGAAAATTAGGGTTAAGGTTCAGCCAGGCGCAAAGGAATACGGTGCGAAATATTCAGAGGGAATTTATATAATAAAAGTAAAGAAACCGCCCATTGAAGGCCAGGCAAACGAAGACTTATTAAGCTTTATTTCAGAGAAGCTTGGAGTAAATAGATCCTCAGTGAGGGTCCTTTCAGGATTTCATAGCAAGTTAAAAGTGATTGAAATTTTGGAAAATTTGCAGGAGGAAGAGATTCAAAGGAGGCTTTTATGAGGATTTTTGCAGAATTACTCCTTGCTTTTTCACTCGGAAGCATTGATTCTTCAGGGCTAAAGATCATTTCAGAAGGATTGCATGCTCCTGTGTCAGATTTTGTTTTTCAAACATTTACAAGTAGTGGAAATGGTGAGGTTGTGATGTTCGGTTCTATGCTCTACTGGGCTTTCTGGGGAGATTGCCAAAAGCCGGATATGAGGTCTTATGTGCTTGGTCTTGGCGCAACGTCGTTATTAGTGCAGACAATTAAGTACATTACTAATAGGGAACGTCCCGATGGTGTGACTGATCGAAGTAATTCTTCTTTCCCTTCGGGTCATGCTACCACGGCTTTTTATGTTGCATCTTTTTATAGTTCAATGTATCCAAAATATAGAGTTCCTTTATATCTTTGGGCAACTGGTGTTGCTATTTCAAGGGTCTATTTGCGAAGGCACTGGCCAACGGATGTCGTTGCCGGTGCCCTTATAGGCTACGCCGGGGGTAAAATTTTTTATAAAATTAAGGATAGATTCTGACTGCTATTTTCTAAAAAAGAGTTGAAGGCCGACAAGGATTAGAAATATAGCAAAGGCTTTTCTTAAATAGTAAGGGTCTGTTTTCTGAGCCAGTATACCCCCAATTAATCCACCTAAGAAAAGTCCAATGGCTATTGTTAGTCCGAGTTTAAGATCGGAGTTCCCCGTTTTATAGTATTGTAAAAAAGCGAGGAATCCCACAGGTAAAAGAAAAACTGCAAGGGACGTCCCTTGCGCCTTGTGTTGTGACATTTTGAAGAAATAAATGAGAATGGGGATGATTACCGTAGCCCCACCAACTCCGAAGAAGCCGCTTACTATTCCTGCAATAAGCCCCGTTAAAATCCCCCACAAAACCCACATGATGCTATATAATAATGGATAAAATGGGAATTGACAATAGATCCAGTGTTAAACCCGAAAGGAGGATAGTCGCCGTTTTGTTCGGCGATATTAAGGGGTTTACCTCTTTGTCTGAATTTCTTGACCCAGAGGATTTGCAGGAGCTGATTGATAGTATTTTCAGGAAATTTAAAGAGATAATTGAGAGGAATGGAGGATATCTTGATAAATTCATAGGGGATGCAGTGATGGCGGTTTTCGGCGCGCCTGTTTCCTATGGAGACGATGCAAGGCGGGCCGTTATAACTGCGCTTGCCATGCAAAAGCACTTAGAAGAGGTGAATACTCAGAGAGGAACAGAAGTTAAGATGAGGATAGGGATCAATGTTGGAGAGGTATTGTGGTCTTCCATTGCGGGTGAAAAACCTACCGTTTTGGGCGATACAGTCAATGTTGCACAGAGGATCGAAGACATAGCTGAACCTGGGAAAGTATACGTAACTGATTCTGTAGTAGGTTTAACATTTCAGAATTTTTACTTTAAAGATGTAGGAACTTTTAAAGTTAAAGGCAGAGAAGAACCGGTGAAGGTATTTGAAGTTGTAGGGGAAAAACCGGTGGAGAGTGAGTTCTCCGTCCGCGGTCGTTTTAAGACACCTTTTGTAGGAAGGGAAGCTGAGATTTTAGAGCTGGAAAAATGGGTGTTGGACAAATCATCAAAACCGGGCGTCCATTTTTGCGAAATCACAGGAGAGGCGGGAATAGGGAAAACCAGGTTGTGCTCAGAATTTAAGGATAGAATTACAACGATTTTACCGAAAGCTAAAGTATCTTTTTTGAGGTGCGATCCTATTAAACAGCAGCCTCTCTATGCCTTAAGAAAAATATTGGAAGATATTTTATCAGCGGTAGTGCCCTATTCATGGAAAACTCAAGAGACTATATCTGAGTATCTACAGAAAAATCATGCTCTTTCGAAAATAGATGCAGACATTTTGGGAGAGAGAATATCCACCTTTCTTAATGGAAAAATGCAGTTTTCTGATGAATTAATTAAGGAGTTTTTAGCAAGCATGCAGGGATTATTCGAATTCCTGGCTAAGGATGTCGGTAATTTCATTATTTTTCTCGATGATTGCCAGTTTATTGATAGCGAGTCGCGATACTTTTTAAATGAGTGTTCAAAGAAGATTACCTCGGGGAATATTATCGTATTGTGTATTTCGAGGGAGTCCCTTGGGTATTTTCCCGTGGACTTTAAGATGGAACTGAAGGGGTTGGGTGAAGATTTTGTTAAAAAAGTTTGTTCTACAATCCTGCAGGTCCCGGCCGATTCAATCTCTGAGGAATTTTTTAATGTAATGCTTGAAAAAACGAAAGGCAATCCTTATTTCATCGAAGAACTTATTTACTTTTTGAGAGACAAGGGGCTTCTGGAATTTAACCCTTTACGAATTAAAGAGGAACAATACGAGATTCCTGGGTCTATTAATGGACTGTTGGTTTCTGCAGTCGATAACCTTTCGGAACCCTTGAAGGAGATTTTGAAAGTTGCCTCGGTAATTGGGAGGCATTTCTGGCGGGGCGTACTGGAAGTAATAGTTGGAAAATCGATTGGTGAAGAGTTAAATGAACTGGAGAAAAATGGTTTTATTATTTCGCAGGGAAAGTCATTTATTCAGGGTGACTTCGAGTATATTTTTAAAAACGAGCTATTACGGGAGGCAGTTTATTCGTTAATAACCAAAAAGGAAAGAGAAAGGCTTCATAGTTTAGTTGCTCAGCAATTGGAAAAAGTTGAAGCTAAAGATGAATACATGCTTTTTATGATAGCCTATCATTATGAGAGATTTGGTGACATTAGTAAAGCAGCTCTTTATTATGAAACTGCTGGAGATCTCGCTTTTTCAAAAGGATTTTATTCCTATGCGTTACAGTGTTACAAGAATCTTAGAGAGACTCCAAAGTCTGTTTATAAAATAGCTAAGTGTCTTGAGGGTCTTGGTGATTTCGAAAGTTCCTTGAGTTTGCTAAATTCTCATATTGGTGAGATTGCTGAGGGGGATACATTAAGGCTAAAGTACAAAATTCTAATTTCCAGTATTTACGAGAAGTTATCGAAGTTTGAGGAAGCTTTCAGTTATCTTGAAGAAGCCGTAAATTCTGATGATCCTGAAATCAGTTCATACGCCAACTATAAAAAGGCATGGGTTTATTGGAGAATTGGAGATTACGAAAGTGCAAGAAAGTATGTTAATGTAAGTATTGAAATTATCGAAAAATATGGGTTAAGTACATGGGATGCCTTAAAGACCCTCGGTGCAGATTTTAATTTATTAGGCAACATTGAACAAGTTTGTAAAAATTATGAAAGGGCAATCTATTATTACGAAAAGGCCAAATCCATTTTTGAAGAGTTAGGTGAACTGACTGCACGGGCAAAAATTTTAATAAATTTAAGCCAGATATACCTTGGGTTGTGGAAATTTGATGTTGCAGAAGACTACCTGCAAGAAGCATTGTCTGTGATAAAAAATTCAGGAAGTAGATTCTTATTAGCAATTGTCATGCACAATTTAGGAAGAGTGTATTTCAATAAGAGAGCCCTTGAAAAAGCAAAGAATTCCTATTTAGAAGCAAGGAGAATTTTCCTTGATTTAAAATTGCCAGGTTATGTAGCTGAGTCTACAATAAATCTTGTAAATGTGTACCTTGAGTTATTTGATTTTGAGAAGGGAAAGGAACTCCTTGATTCAGTGATTGTAAATTATCCCAGTCTTCATCCCTCCCGCGTCGCCATCCTTTTCTTTTTGAACGGGATATTAAATTACAGGTTGGGAAGGTTTAAGGAAGCGAAGGAGTCTTTCTTAAAGTCAGAAGAAATGTACGTTAAGCTCAATGATAGTGAAAAACTTTTTCAGATAAAGGTTTACTGTGCTGTTTTAGAATGCTTGATGGAGAATTGTGAGGCTGCAAAAAAATATCTTAAAGAGGCAAAAGAGCTTGAAGGTTATTCTGATATTAGCCTTAGGAAGGCCGAATCAATACTCTACGCCGCGGGTGTAAGCTACCTTTGTAAGGGTGAAGTGGATTATCTTGATTACGAATCCCTATGCTCATTAGGGGAATATATTGAAAAGGGTTCCCAAGAGTTAAGATTACTCTGGTTGGCTTTATATGCCATTTTAAAGGGGAAGATTGAACCAGAAGCTTCCCATTTGATATGGGAAGAGCCTTTGAGGGTTTTGATAGATTTTTCTGAATTCCCAGTTTTTAAGGACCCAAGAAGTAGGGGGTATTTTTTGAGCATGCTAAAGGAGAGGGGCGCTTATCTTCTATTAGAACTTCTTAGAAAATTCAATTAATGCTTCTTGACTTTTTATTAGCTTAGGTATAGAATTTTTTAAAGGAGGTGGATGATGAAATATGTAAGTGTGTTTGTGGTGTTAGCTTTTAGCTTTGCCTTTTTTTCCTGTAAGGAACCTGCGACGGACTATGATGATGAAGCGGCCGTTGTCTCTACTGAGTTGAATCAAACAAATGAAGATGTTAATAATAGTGAGGCTGCAATCCAGCTGGCGCAATTACCAGAACCGGATGGAACCCCCATCCTCGTTGGTATAGACAAAAGCTTCTGGGTAAAAGATAGTACTGACCCAACACCTTTTATAAATGTTGTCAATCTCTTTTCAAATATATATCTTAAGAGTGACAATGTATACGGAGAATGGTTTTATGCTGATACAGGCTGGGTAAGGCGGAGTGTTGATACAAACCGTGTTAGGCTTATCTGGGTAAAGTCTGACACCTTTAGGTTAACTCTCTATGTTGACAGCACTGATGGGATGACTTCTTATATTCATGTTCTGAAAGGTTCAATAGACCTTGTTAAAAATGGAAATCCCCTTTTTGTTGCTGTCTTTTCGAATAAAGGCGACACGGTTGATGTCTACTATTATATTGCCAATGTTGCAAGTTTTAATGTTCATGCAATAAGGGCCGGTGTTAGCAATGCGTCTATGTTTGTTGGGACAATTAATGGAATTGTGTACAAGGAAAGTAGTTCAAGCTGTGATTCGATTCTTGTCAAAGCAACTTGCAAATCTGACTCCACAAGAAGCGTCGAGGTTGTTTACCCGTATAAGAATATCACATTTAAGATAGTATCACTTATTTCGAAGATTCAGTCGCTCCAGGGGGGACCAAGATATAGGGATATAACTGGGAATTTCTTTGCGAATAACTTAGACATTGGAGATGTGGTCGGTAGAAAGTACGAGTATCAGGACAGTGCTCACAGAGACTACTTAAAGATAGTATTGAATTCAGGAAGGACCCTTTACCTTTGGTAGTCTGGAAGGCTACAGTTTTTAGCAACAATTAGTGTAGTTAATCTGTAAGCAGTCTTATTTTTTGATGTTCAAAGAGGTATTTTTGTAATTTTTCAAATTAAGGAAGAAGTTGCGAGATTATTTGATCGAAACTAATTTAAAAAGGGCTTTTGCTTCAGCAAGTATCGTATCGTCTCCTTCATAAGTAATCCTTGCTTCGGCTTTTGCCCAATTGCCTGTTCTTTCAATTAGTTTTCCCCACACTATAACGGTTTTCCCAGATTCGACCTTTTTCCTAAACTTCGCTTCAATAGAAGCGGTAACCCCCCAGTTTATCCCATCAGAGACTGCGTAAGCCATTACTTCATCCATGAGGGTGACTAAAATCCCCCCATGGATTATCCCTTCGTATCCTTCATAGTTGGAATCAAGCCTCACCTTTATAAACCTTTCGGGGCCTGAACCTTCAACTTTTACCTTTAGGCCGATTGGATTTTTTTCGCCGCAGACAAAACAATTGTTACCTCTTTCGAGAATCTCACTCATAGAATTTCCATTTTTTAAAGGAGAACTTAAGAATTTTCTCTTCGTCTTCAATGGAAAGGATTTCGGGAATGCCCTTTTGTATTACTAACTTTGCCATGAGGAACAGAGACTCCTTTTTTGATTTAAGGTATAGAGTGTCCTCGGAAACCTTTAGTTCATAATTAATGGTGTCGCTCAAAAATTGGAAGTTCAAGAGTTTGAGGGCATCTTCCTCAAGGGGATAAGAAGTTACTTTCCCCTGGCTTATTACAAAAAGTGTATCCTTTCTTATTAGGTAGGTTTCCTTGGAGGGGTAAACAACTTCCATTTTTATGTTTGATCCTTTGCGAGTTAAATTGCCGCGAAAGGTGTCCTGGGTTTTCATCTCTTTATATTGGACAACTTCGACAAATTCGGTTTTGAAAGGTTTCTCTTTCAGATTCGCCAGCAGCGTAGAATCAATTTGATTTAAGAGAAGCAGAATAAAGATCATTGCTTGAGAACCTGCGCGATGAGTTCGGCAACCTCTCTTGGCTCCTTGGCAACGGGAACCCCCGCCTCGTTAAATGCCTTGATTTTTTCCTCCGCTGTACCCTCGCTCCCCGAAATTATCGCACCTGCGTGTCCCATCCGTTTTTCCCTTGGTGCTGTTCTTCCTGCGATAAAGGCAACAACGGGTTTCCCAAATTCTGCTTTTATGTAGGAAGCTGCCTCCTGCTCATCAGTTCCCCCTATCTCTCCCACGAGAACAACAGCCTTGGTTTCCTGATCTTCCTTAAACAGTTTCAAAAGGTCAATGAATTTAGTCCCAATAATTGGATCTCCGCCAATTCCGATGGCCGTAGACTGCCCAATCTTTGCGGCCGTTAAATGACTCACAATTTCGTAGGTGAGCGTTCCACTCCTTGATATTACACCCACTGGACCTCTCATAAAAATGTGGCCAGGAAGAATGCCAACCTTTGCCTCTCCCGGAGTTATTAAACCTGGGCAGTTAGGTCCAATGAGTCTTGCCCCTTTTTCCTCCACAAATTTAACAACTTTCACCATATCCTGGATAGGTATGCCCTCTGTGATTGCCACTATTAACTTTATTCCGGCATCGGCTGCTTCCATAATAGCATCGGCTGCAAAGGGAGCGGGAACAAAAATACAAGACACGTCAGCCCCTTCCTTTTCAACCGCCTCTTTGACAGTATTAAAGACGGGTATACCATCGACAAATTGTCCGCCTTTTCCCGGGGTCACACCTCCAACAACTTTTGTTCCATATTCTTTCATCAATTTAGCATGGAAAGAACCGTCACGTCCGGTTATTCCCTGAACAATAACCCTCGATTCCCTACCTAATAGGATAGCCATATTTCCTCCTTGCTTATACCTGCCTGAGGTTAAATAATTATAACGATGGAACAAAGAATTTTAAAGAAACTGTTGGAATATGTAGAGGAAGACATACCTTTTGGTGACATTACCTCGGAACTAATCCCCCAGGGCACTCGCTGTAAAGCAAGGATTGAGGCGAGGGAAAATTTCAAGGTTTTCGGCCTTGAGTATGCGAAAGGGTTGTGTGAGCATTATGGTATAAATGTTAAGCTTAAGAAAAACGACGGTGATTGGGTTGTAAAGGATGAAGTACTTGCCTTTTTAGAAGGGAATGCAAGGTTGATTTTGCAACTGGAAAGAACGCTGTTGAATTTGATCGGGCATCTTTCTGGTATAACTACTCAGGTCGCCTTCTTCGTTATGAAAGCCAAATCAGTAAATCCGGAGATTGTAATAGCCTGCACAAGAAAAACTACTCCCGGTATGAGATACTTTGAAAAAATGGCCTTTAAGGCCGGTGGGGGTGACACCCACCGATTTTCGTTATCCGATGCGGTTATGATTAAAGATAATCATCTGAAACTGCTTGGTGGGGTAAAGGAGGCTGTTAAGCTGGCCAAGGAGAGGACGAGTTTCGTCCATAAAATAGAAGTTGAGGTGGAGAGTTTGGAAGACGCAGTATTCGCAGCGGAGGCGGGTGCCGATATAGTTATGCTTGATAATATGACCCCAATGGAAATTTCCCGGGTGGTTGAAAGATACAAAGAACTGGGATACTATGGAAAGGTTCTCCTTGAAGCATCTGGAGGTATTAATTTCGAGAACGTTGAAGATTATGCAAAAACGGGTGTTAACATCATCTCATCTGGTTATTTAACCAAAACGATAAGAAGTTGCGATGTGAGTCTAGAGGTAGAGGAATGAGACTTGGAATTATAGGATGTGGTGCCATAGGAAGCTTTGTGGCCAAGGCGATAGAAGAAGACGTTTTGCCGAATATGCATTTGCAAGTTATTTATGATGTAAAGGTTGAAAAGGCATATGGGCTTCAGAACTTACTTTCAAAAAAGCCCTATATAGCTTTTACTTTTGAGGACTTTATAAAACATGATATTGACATAGTTTTGGAAGCGGCTTCCCAAGAGGCTTTAAAAAATTATGCATTCCAGATTTTAGAGTCGGGTAAAGACCTTGTGGCCATGAGTGCTGGCGCCTTTGCGGACGAAGAATTCCGGCACAAACTCTTTGATTTTGCACGATTGAAGAATAGAAAGATTTACATTCCTTCAGGCGCTGTAGCGGGTTTAGACGGATTAAAGGCCCTTTCTTATGTTAAAATTTCGAAAGCCAAACTTACGACGAGAAAGCCTCCAGCAGGACTGGAAAAAGAAGTTACTGCTCCGGAGACCCTGTTCAAAGGATCTGCTATCGAGGCTGCAAAACTTTTTCCACAGAATATTAATGTCGCCGTTGCTCTTGGCCTCGCAGGTGATATATTAGAAAAACTTGAAGTGGAGGTCATTGTGGATCCGAGAGTTAAGAACAACGAGCACAATATAGAAGTGAAGTCAGAAGCGGCGGAGTTAAAAATTGTTTTGAAAAATAAGCCGTTTCCCCAGAATCCAAAAACCAGTTTCTTAGCCGCCCTTTCGTGCCTTCAGGTTCTTAGAAACATAAGTAGTAACGTGATAATTGGGGGGTAGAGGATGAAGAAACTGGCGGAAAGTATCATAGATTTGTTGAAACTAAAAAGGGTTCAGTATGGAGATGTGAGGGTAGTAAGGGTTGTTAAAGAGTTCATTTTGGTGAAGGATGGAATTGTTGATAGGATCGAAAAAACTGTGAACGAAGGTGTGGGAATTCGAGTACTTGTTGATAATCGATGGGGTTTTGCTGGAGTGAGTTCGACTTTTATCAAGGACGCGGAGGAAGCCGTTAATAGAGCGGTTGAAATAGCACGGTCTACTCATAAGATTGCTAAGGTTGCAGGACTTAGTCAAGAGCCCCCTTATGTGGATAGTTATGTGAGTCCACATATTAAGGATCCTTTCAAAGTTGACCTTGAAGATAAGATAAATTTTCTCCTTGAGCTGGATCTACATTTGAAGGGGAAGTATGTTAGAAAGCGCCTTTCCTATTTAGAATTTGAAGATTTTAAACAGGTATTTGCGAGTACCGAAGGTAGTTTAATCGATCAAAGGTTTATTGACTCTGGTATTTCCATGAAAGTAGTGGCTGAAAGAGAGGGAGAGGTTCAGGAAAGAAGCTTTTCTAACATGCTCAGAAAGGGTTACGAGTATATCATAGAGCTAAATGCTAAGGAAATTGCAGAAAAGCTTGTGGATGAAGTTCAGGAGCTTTTATCTGCCCCCACATGCCCTGAGGGTGAGATGGATGTGATTCTTGCCCCTGATCAGATGGCGTTGCAGATCCACGAGTCCATTGGTCATCCCTTAGAACTGGATAGAGTCCTTGGCTTCGAAGCTTCATATGCTGGGACGAGTTTTGCGACCCTTGATAAATTAAACACCTTTAAATATGGTTCAGAGCTTTTAAATGTATACCAGGATTCAACTTATCCCCATGGGCTTGGGACTTTCGGGTATGATGATGAGGGAGTTAAGGCACAAAACATTCCTTTAATAAAAGATGGAATTCTTTCTGGATACCTTTCTTCCAGGGAAAGTGCTTATTATATTAACTCAAAGAGCTCTGGAGCAGCAAGGGCGCAGGATTGGTCGAGGATTCCATTAGTAAGGATGACCAATATAAACTTGCTTCCAGGTAATTCTTCTTTAGAGGAAATGATTGAAAGCACTAAGTATGGTATTCTTATGAAAACGAACAAGTCCTGGTCTATCGACGATAAAAGGTTAAACTTTCAATTTGGAACAGAAGTAGGCTACCTCATTTCTAAGGGGAAGATAGTAGGTATGGTAAAAAATCCTGCTTATACTGGAATCACCCCTGTTTTCTGGAATAACTTGGTGATGGTGGGAAACGAGAAAGAGTTTGAATATTACGGGATTACCAATTGTGGTAAGGGAGAGCCTGGTCAAACTATGAAGGTTGGACATGGCAGTCCTCCCTGCAAATTTACAAAAGTGAGGGTTATACCATCAAAATGAAGAAAAGATTATTTGTATTTTCGATATTAGCTATAATTTCGTGTTCTCCCGAAAGATCGAACTACGTTACAAAGACATACCTCGTTATGGGGACCGTTTTAAATGTAACCCTTCCACAGAAGTATATCCTGTTTAGTGATTCTGTATATTCAATATTCCGGCTTGTAGACTCTTTGATGAATCCAATAAAACCCTATTCTGACCTTTATAAGATTAACGATAACTCTGGCAAGTTTGTTTCCGTTCATCCTTACACGGCCGATTGTATTAGGAAAGCGATTTATGTATCTCAACTTACCGACGGGTCCTTTGATATCACTGTGGGATCCTTGGTTCACCTCTGGCACTTTGACGAGCAGGGTAAATATGCTTTTCCTCCTGTAGATTCCATAGAAAAATATCGGAAATTCGTAGATTACAGGAAAGTTGTTGTGTCGGATAATAGGGTTAAAATAGGTAAAAATCAAAGGATAACCCTTGCAGGCATAGCTAAAGGTTATGCCATCGATCTTGCAGCCCACTACTTAAGAGATAAAGGTGTAAGTTCTGCAATAATAGATGCTGGAGGGGATCTTTACCTTGTTGGTACAAAGGAAGGCAAGCCCTGGCGTGTTGGTGTAAGGGACCCTCATAATAGAGAAGGCGTCAATAAAGTTGTTGCTCTTTCCGATATATCTTGCTGTACTTCGGGGGATTATGAGAGATACATTGAGCAGAATGGTAAAAGGTATAGTCATATTTTTTCACCTTTAACAGGCTATCCCGTGTCCAATGGCGTGCGGAGTGTCACGGTGTTATTTAAGGATGCAACACTCTGTGACGGTTTTGCAACTGCAATTTTTGTAATGGGCCCTGAAAAGGCTAAGGAACTCCAGGAAAAGGTTAAAGGCCTTGAGTATTACATAATAATGGACGATACCACAATTTACTCTGAGGGTTTTACTAAGTATTTAGCTGACTAATCTGTGTTTTGAAATTCTGTGGGCCAAGTTCGTAAATATCATTACCTTCAGCATCAATACCAACGATTACAGGAAAATCGACAACGTGAAGTGCGTAAATGGATTCTGGGCCAAGGTCTTCATAGCCTACTATCGTGGAGCGTACAATTTTTGTTGATAGGATGGCGCCAGCCCCACCTGTGGCAATAAAGTAGACCCCTCCGAACTTCCGCAGGGCGTTTCGTACTTCTTCACCTCTTTTCCCTTTTCCGATAAATCCATAAACCCCATGCTGCAAAAGGATTGGAACATAAGGGTCCATTCGATAAGATGTAGTTGGCCCAGCCGACCCGATAACCCTTCCAGGGGGTGCCGGGGATGGCCCACAATAATAAATGATTGCACCCTTTAATGGAAATAAACTAAAAATGTGTTTCTCAAGTTCTTCTACAATCCTTTCGTGGGCTGCATCTCTTGCGGTATATATGACTCCTGTGAGAAAAACCCTATCACCTGCCTTTAAATTGAGAAGTGTTTCCTTTTCAACGGGAAGAGTTAATCGCCTTTCATTCATGTGAAAATTTTAAAACTCGGATAACCTATTTTCAAAAAGCTCCTGAATTTGAAAGATTTGAGAGCAGAGTCGATTAAATTGAATTTTAGCACGGGCATAAGGAGGCGATTTTCACTTTTATTAATCGTTCACACAGGCGACATTAAAATTTTTCTATGAAAAAGCGCTTAATTATCTCAGTTTTTTTCGGGGTTATTTTCATTGCCTTTTTGGTCGTTGCGATCTATTCATCCATTAGAGCTTATAGAGTGCGAAACAGGATGTGGTACATAAAGAATGTTAATCCTTCAATTAGGGTTGAGGTAGTTAATGCGACGGGTATCCCAGGACTTGCGAGAAAGGTCACCTTTTTGTTGAGACAGGATGGCTTTGATGTTGTTTACTATTCCAGCTCAGGAGATACAATAAAAAAGACAGTGGTGGTTGAGCGTTCAGATTCCTCACTTTCCCATGCAAAACACCTTGCTAAGTGGATTGGATGTAAGGAAATTACACTGGAATGGGACTATGATAAAATTTCCGATTGCGCGCTGGTTATAGGGCTGGATTTTAACAAATATTTCCCAGGGATTGATACTGCAAAAATCCTTTATTGATTCCCTGGAGGGCTGTAGTTCGGGGCTTCTTTGGTTATTATAATGTCATGGGGGTGGGACTCCCTAACCCCAGCATGGGTGATTTTTATGAACCTGCTTTTTACACGAAGTTCCTGTAGGTTCCTTGAACCGGTATAACCCATACCGGAACGAAGTCCTCCCAGAAGTTGAAAGACCACATCGGCAACCTTTCCGCGATAAGGCACCATTCCCTCAACACCTTCAGGGACAAATTTTGTTTGTTTATCCTGGAAATAGCGGTCTTTGCTTCCCTGGGACATGGCTCCTAAGGAGCCCATTCCCCTGTAGACCTTAAATTTTCTACCTTCATAAAGGACCGTTTCGCCAGGGCTTTCGTCAGTTCCCGCAAAGAGACTCCCTATCATAACTGAAGAGGCACCAGCGGCAAGGGCCTTTACAATGTCACCAGAATATCTTATACCACCATCTGCAATGATTGGAATATCATATTTCTTTGCCTCATCATAACAATCTATTATTGCTGTAAGTTGGGGAACACCAACGCCTGCGACTACTCTTGTTGTACATATGGAACCGGGTCCAACCCCCACCTTTACGCCATCGGCACCTGCCTCAATTAAAGCCCTGCAACCCTCTCTTGTGGCTACATTCCCTGCAACTACAGGTATTTCGAAGTTCTTTTTTATCCACTTGACCATTTCTATAACCCGTTTATGGTGGCCATGGGCAGTATCAACTACAATCACGTCGCATCCAGCTTCTATAAGTCTTTTCACCCTTTCCTTAGAGTCCTCACCTGTTCCACAAGCTGCTGCAACTCTCAAACGACCGTGAGAGTCTACATTGGCTTCTGGATATTCCAGTTTTCTCAGAATATCTTTGAAGGTCACAAGATATTTGAGTTTGCCCTCTTTGTCGACAATCGGGAGTTTTTCTACCTTGTGTTTTTTCATTTTCTCCTTGGCTTCTTCCATTGATATGCCAAAGGTTCCCGTAACGAGATTTGTAGTCATTATTTCTCTGAGGGGTTTTGACTCATCGTCTTCAAATAAAAGGTCTCTTCTGGTGACAATGCCGAGGAGCTTTCTTTCATTATCAACGATTGGGATCCCAGAAATGCCCTTTTCTTCCATTAGTTTAAGGGCATCTTTCACGGTGTTATCAGGTCTGAGGACAAAGGGGTCTTCGATGAACCAGCTTTGAGCCCTTTTTACTTTTCTTACCTCTTCTGCCTGCCTTTCGGGAGTCATATTTCTGTGAATGACTCCTATTCCACCGAGTCTGGCTATGGCGATAGCCATCTCCGATTCGGTAACGGTATCCATAGCGGCGGAGACAAGAGGAATGTTCAAAGGGACATTTTTAGCGAAAATTGTCTTAAGATCGGTCTCCGCAGGGAGAATCTCGCTTTCACCCGGGAGGATTAAAACATCATCAAAGGTAAGTCCTTCTTTTAGATCCATTACGATAAAGTTAAACTGGGGGACAGGGATTCGAACCCCGACTGGCGGATCCAGAGTCCGCTGTCCTGCCAGTTAGACGATCCCCCAGTGGTAGCGCCACCGGGATTTGAACCCGGGTCTCCTGGCTGAGAACCAGGTATCCTGAGCCAGACTAGACGATGGCGCCTATGTACATATTATAGAGTCAAAATACTGGATAAGCAAGTTACAGACTAAGTCTTAATTTGTGTCGAAGCTTGCGAGGACTTTGTAAGGAGGTATTGTAGAGGATATTTAGATGAATTCTTTACGTGTTGATTTTCTTGTCTCTGCTTATTATAATTTTCACATGAGTGAGAATAAGGTTTTGTTGAGTTTTGAGTCATTGTTAAAAGAAGCTGTACCTCAGGCAAAGGGAGTTGAGTTCTATTACAATGTGTATGAGTCACCTTACCGTCAACATTTTATAGGATTGACCGGCGAGATACCCGAGATTTTTGCCTTTGATGATAAAGTAGCCTTTCTTGATACGCCAAGTGCTTTAATTATTACTTTTGAAGGAACTAATGAAAAATTGGTAAAGTGGTTGAATATTCATAAAGGGTTTGCAAAGCTTATATTGACCATTGCTGAATCTGCGTACCTTCAAAGTGTTGTTGACGAGTTTGTGCACAAGGTTACTATGGTTAAGGAATTTGACGAAATTTATAATGAAATCATAGAACACCTTTGCCAAATCACTTCTTCGACAATCGGAGGTATTACCGTTTACGATGAAGTAACTAATTATCTTTTAGGCAGGGGTAAGGGTTATGTAGACTTTTCTCTTCATGGAGAAGTGGTCATCGAGGGAGTGTTCAACTTTCCACTTACACCGGATACATCAGCTTCTCAGGCGGTTGAGAAAAAAGATATAGTTGTTATCAATGATGCTAAAAATGAACCGAGGATCTTGAAAAGATTTGTGGACTATTACAAAGTTGACAGGGTGATGGTAGTTCCTCTTTTTGTAGACAATAAACTCTTCGGAATGATCTATCTTGGTCGGTATTATGGATTACCCCCATATACGCAAGCAGAGGTTAGGCTTTTAAGGTCTCTTATTCCTTATCTCACCAGCGTTTTGAAATTACTGAAATATCGTGAGGATTCAGAAAAAAGGTTGAAGGCCCTGCTTTTTGTTAAGGATCTCGCAGAGAACATTTTAAGCGAGTCAAGTCTTTTAAAAATCTTTGATGTGTCAAGGGAATACCTTAGAGAGATTGTAAAGATAGAGAATTGCGCTTTTTATAGCAATAACCTGGGTGACTTCACTTTATTGTACAATTTTGGCTTTTCAAAGAGCGAGCTCGCCGAAATTAAGAAGAATCTGCCTCTTGAGGAAGAAGCAAAGGAAGGAGAGGTTTGTATCACCTGCTTAAAGAATGCGGACCTAAATTATAAGGTTTTACTTACCGTTTCTTTTTCTATCGAAAATCGTAATTACCTGGCCGTTCTTGGGTCCAGAATTAAAGAAAAGCTCACTGAGGAAGATCAAGAATTGATTAAGGTACTATTCAGTTCTGTAAAAGTTGCCTCAAAAAATCTCTTCCTATACGAGAAGAGTGTGGAAGCACTCGATAAAATCATCGAAATTCTTTCCCAACTTGAGAGTAAAAAGGACTATTTTACGGCAAATCACTCCAAGGATGTGGCTGAATTTGCTTTGAGAGTTGCAGAGACCTTAAATTTACCTGCTGATGAAAAGAAAAATATATATGTGGCGGGTTTACTTCATGATATCGGAAAAGTTGTGGTGGAGAGGTCTATCCTGCTGAAGGATGGTCCCCTTAATAGTGCAGAATGGGATGAGATAAGAAATCATCCTTCTGTTGGGAAGGAAATATTGAAAAGCATTCCAGGACTTGAAAAGACTGCTCTGTATGTTGAAACCCATCATGAACGTTATGATGGCAAAGGTTACCCCAATGGTCTTAAAGGCGAGGAAATCCCCTTGGGAGGTCGGATTCTCTGTATTTCTGATGCTGTAGTAACTATGCTCTCTGACAGGCCTTACAGAAAGGCTTTGAACAAAGAACAAGTAATTTTTGAGTTAATTAAAGAAAGTGGAAAGCAGTTTGATCCGGAACTTGTCAAAGTTGTGGTCAATATCCTTGAGCAGGAAAACGTTTAATTTTTTAATCTCTAAACCTCTCAATTAGTTTTTCTAATTCTGAAAGAAGCGCGGTCAAGGGTGGAGTTTCGAAGAATTTTCTTCCAGTGACTTCGTTAGCATAGCTTTTATAAATGTTACTCACCAGTTCTTTCCACTCCACGGGTAGAGAAGGAGGATTGGATTTAACCAGGCTCTTCCAATTTTGTCTGTCCACCTTCTTTGCTTTTTCGATTTCTTCATACCAATCAGTTTTCCTGTAAAAGATTCTCAATATCTCTTTACTCACAGGAATTCCTTTGTAGGTGAACCTGCACTCATCAAGGGCCCCAACGGCATCGACTACCATTAAGTTTCTATCTTCATCAAGGGCAAATTCGAACTTTCCATCTTCGTTAACGAGACCGAATCTACTTACCTCCTCGGTGATAATTGCGTTAATTTTAATTGCAATTTCTTTAAGTTTAGTAAATTCTTCAGGTGTGAGTCCGCTGATCTCAAAGGCCTCATTTTCTTTTATGTATCTATCTGTAACTTCAAGTTTCGTTGAAAAATCGAGGATGGGTTTTTCCAGTTTCTCACCAGGTTGTGGTATGCTTTTTAGCCCCACATCCTCGGGCTTCCATTCTTCCTTTAAGAGCCTCTTTAATAACGAAGATCCTTCAGGGAGGCTATTTCTGTAAATAACCTCAAGGGGGATAAGAAAATTCGATTTTAAAGTCTTAAAAGCTGAGTAGTCATAGTCTTTTCCATTAAAAGTGGGCTTTATTACTCGTACCATCTTAAATTGAAGTGTGTTCGAGGGCTCTTTTACATCGTTAAGTTTTTTTACTGTTCCTTCTTCGACTATACCAACATAGTGAGTCCTTATGCCCCTTTGTTCCAGCTTTTCGAAAAAGTAAGCGGTTACAATGCAGATGGCCTTACCCTTGTCTGGTATTTGATCAGGCATTTCCCCCCAGTCAAAGACCGAGTAACGGTCCGAAAACACAAAATTGCCCAACCCCGTCGTTTCTTCTGTAGGTTCCTTTAATACGATTAAGTCCTTTACACTACCCATTGAGAAGCTCCTTGTCACTTTTTTCAATTTCTTCTTTGAGTTTTATCTGATATTCTTCGACTTTTTTTCTTACTTCATCATCTTTAACTCCCACAATTTTAGCTGCAGCTAAGGCGGCCTGTTCTGGTTCAAGCACCACCATTGGGGCTACGCCTTCTGGCATCCTTAAGGATGAGAAGAGGTCGGCACCGGCAAATTTTTCGGAATAGGGTGGACAGGCAATGACAGGTTTTGAGGTTTGAGCATCAACAAAGCCACTCAGCGCATTACTTTTTCCAGCGACGGTAATGATTACATCAATCTCCTTTTCATACTCTTTAAGAATTTCTAAAACCTTTAAGGGAACTTTGTGGGCAGAACCAATGCGCAGGATTGCTTCGATGCCGAATTTTGCTAATTCTTTCTTGATATTTTCACAAAATGTTATATCCTTTTTAGAGCCCATTAGGATCAAGACACGGGACATTACCCCTCCTTTTTAGGTATTGTAAAGAGGCATTTAAATTATAAAGGTCACATTTTAAGAAAATGGGCCGTGCAGGACTCGAACCTGCGGCCACCGGATTAAAAATCCGGTGCTCTACCTCCTGAGCTAACGGCCCTGTTGTGCTCAATTATAAAGGAATTAAGTCGTCCTATCAAAAGCTCAAGGAATAGAAAGTTCCGTCCCTCGCTGCAATAAATAACCTTCTGCCCCATAAGAGTGGAGAGGTTTCAAGGATTTTGGGTATTGGAAGTACCCAGATTAGATTGCCATTATTAAGGCTCAGACAATAAAGTTCACCAAATTCTCCCGTTTCGGTTGTAGTTGAAATAAGTACGAAGGTATCGATAATTACCGGTGTAGAAGATATAAAATTTTTAGTGTCAAAAGTCCACATCCTGATTCCTGTTTTTGTGTTATGGGAGTAGATCTTTCCAAAAGCGGTACTAACTACTACGAAGCTATCCTTAACCGCAGGGGATCCAGTGACTGGCTCTGTAAGGTTAAAAGACCACAAGAGAGTATTCTTTGCCACATCGAAACACCCTATTTCGCCTGCTGTATTTCCATAGAACAGCTGTTTTTCATAGAGATTTAGATAAGCTTCTATTGGGGCTGAAGTTTTAATGTGGTTTATCTCAACTCCTGTTGTTCTATTCACGATATAAATATTTCCGTTTAAATCGGCCACATAAAGGTTCGTTTCATCAATTAAGGGCATGTTTTTAACCATTCCTTCGGTGGAGAATTTCCATTCAATTTTGTCCTGATTGATGTTGTATGCGTATACACCATCTTGAAAAACAGGCACGTAAATTATGTCGCCGAAGGCAATAGGGGGTGCGACAATGGACCCGTTGAAACTTTTTGACTTCAATATTTGCCCAGAAGTGTTGATAATGTATAAAACTCCATTTGAAGTGCCAACGATTATATTGTTATTCAATATAACCGGAACGTGATTAATACTGCCATTTAAGTTTGTCTGCCATAGCACATTACCGAGAGTATCTACTGCGTACAATGAACCTTGGTCTGTCCCTACATATATTATGCCGTTATTTATCGCAGGCTGTGATGGAATACCGGATAAATTCCTTGACCAATCAATGCGTGGCCCTTGATTTCCCAAAAGGGCTTTTACGTTAAAATTGTGCTCCGAATTGCCCATGTATACCGGGTATACTACCTTCTCTTCTTGTGGAGGTGTGAAGAAGAATTTTCTATAGACTGCAAAAAGTAAACCAAATACTATAGAAATTGAGACAAGGATTGGAACGAGAGGAGAGTGTTTCCTGCTTTTTACTGTTTTAAACTCTGGAGCGGGCTCCTTAGCTAATTCTTCCTCTTCTTCCTTCTCTTCCTCGACTTTTTCCTCAGGGACTGTACTAATTACTTCCACGCCCTGTTTTTCAAGCTCTTCGAGTATTTTAGAGGCTTCCTCTAAGTTAATCTCTTCTATCTGCCCGATCTTGGAAGCATCTTCCTGACTCTCTACCATTATAAGTTCTTTTTCACCCAGCCTCTTATTAATTTCTTCAACGGTTTTGCTAATCTTGGCCAGAAGCTCGTCGTACTCTTTCACTTTTTTAATGACTTCCATCAATCTATTTCTGGCGCTTTGTTCTTCAGGTCCGCCCATTCGTATTTTTATAACGAGCTTTCCTGCCTCTTCTTCAAGAGCACTTTTTACCGTTTCAACTTCCGTGAGGCTTTCTGTTAAGAAATCCTTTATCTTCTCAAGCCTTTTGTAAGTTTCCTCAAGGGGTTTTAAGTAAAGTTGAGCTTTACCTTCTAAACGTTTCTTTTTAAGTTGTTCCTCTTGTTCCAGTAACTCATTGACTGGGGTGACATTTTCTACCTTAATGCTTGTGGGAGGGGCCATTTTCCTTATTTTCTCGAAATCTTCTTCTGTTTCTGCTTCGAGAATAGCTTTGTACTGCTTGTAGTCGTGTTCGGTTAAAGCAATTTCCTTGGCTATTTTTGCTAATTCTGCTCTTCCTATATCGGGAGGCTTATCACCGAGGAGGATGTCGATTTTAGTTCTCTTGTACTCTATATTAAGCTCTTTTAACCTGTTCTCAAGTTCTTCAACTTTGGATTTTACTTCACTGAGAAGCTCGTTGAGCTCCTTTGTGAGAAAATTAATCTCCTTTTCATAATCCGCTTTTAAAATGAGGAATTGTTTTTCGGTGATCTCACCTTTGCTATAAAAGTCGCTCAACTTTGAAAGGGCTCGCGTTATCGAGCTATGCTTTTCTTTATATTCTTCAACTTTTTCGATTAACTTAATTAATTCCATGTAAAAATTATAGCCTTTAGGATTCAAATTGTCAATAACGCGGCGTTCCTCAAAATTAATCTACTCGAAATGGGATTGTTTCATCAAAAATAACAAAATAACAAAACGGCGACCATACTGCATCCTTTTATTCGGTAAACGAGGAGGACCACAGTGTGGTCTTAGCAAATGAAGGTGGTTTGGAAAAACAGAAAAAAAGTAAAAAGGCAAAGAGGTATGAGATAGACACACCTTTAAACAGGGTCTTAAGAGCAGAAGGTGTAAGTGAAGAAGTAAAAAGGAGGCTTATGGGTTTGAGGGATAACTTAAAGATAGTAAAATTAACACAAGCGATAATCAAATTACAAAGGGAGCTTGACAGGGCTTACAACAAGAAGGGGAGGCTCGAATGGGCACCATAACCACAATAGACGATCTTTCAAGTAGACTTAATTTTGAAAAACACGTATTTCGTTTTTTGTAATTCACAAAATCTTCAGGCCTTTTTGTGTAAAAGCATAGCCATATATTATTAATTACTTTTCAAGTGAAGTCTTTCGATTTTCCAGCTTTAGGAGAGGAGACTTGACAATACATTTCCAATGCAATATACTTTACATTGTAAAGTAATTTACAAAAAGGAGGTTTAAAATGGTAGGTCCAATAATAACTACAATCCTGATAGGGGTGCTGTACGGTGGGTTTGGCGGTTACACCGCAGGCCTTGTGAAATTCAATAGCGAAAGCGTAAATAGTAAGCTCGCAGGGTTGGGGATGGAGAAGATCGAGTATGTCTTTGTACAGGGTGGTCATGGCTTCTCTGTCCTCGGGAAAACCATGATTGGGGGCGGTGGAGTCGGAGGTTCAGAAAAAAGAGTAAAGGATACCATGGAGGTAACCTATAGCATAGGCGGTGGGTTTTTCCAGGTGGGGTATATTCCCGTATCCCTCGGGATTTTCAACCCATTCCTGATGCTTGGAATAGGCGGATTTGGTGAAGATGTAAGGATTAGGGTGAGAACTCAAGGTTTAAGCTGGGATAGTGTTTGGGCTGATCCCAAAAGGGAAGTTACCATGTCAAGGGGAGGTTTCTCGATTTCACCATCCATTGGATTTGTTGTTTTACCACAGAAACTTCCTGTTGGCTTAATGGCTATGGTTTCTTATAACACAATTTTATCAAAAAATTGGAGTTTGCAAGAAGGTAACGAACTTTTGGATTCTCCCGAATCACCACTTGGTTCTTTCTCTCTCAGCCTGAGTGTAATATTCGGAGGCGGTTATGAAAGAAAAGGAAATTAAGGAGGCCTTATCTGCTCTTGAAGAGATTAAAGCGGTGTTGAAAAAGGAAACGGAACTCGGCCTTCGCGGAGCGAAGGCCGAGTTCCTGGTGTGGGGACTTTATCAGGCCTCTTCTTCCCTCCTTAGTTATTTCACTGGTGATTGGAGGTATGTTTACTTTCTTCTCCCCTTCTTTTTCCTGCTTGATGCTTTCAAATGGACAAAATGGACAGCCTTTGTTTATTGGATATCGGCTTTTGCTGTTTATCTATTCCTTTTAAGCCCTAAGTTTACATATCTGTCCTTTGGCTTGATATGGTTTATTACGATTCTGGGCGTATTCTTTAACATGAGAAAAGCCACTAAGAATACGAGATTTACTTTTATGCCTGCCCTCTGGGGATATATATTACTTTTCAACGTCCTCTTGACTTTTGCTGTTGTCAAATCTAACAGTTTAGTGCTCTTGTATCTTTTATGGCCTGGTATAATAGCTTTTTCCTTAGGTTTGTGGGGCCTATTTTCGGAAAAATCATTGTTTTTACTCTCCTTGGTCAGCAACATTGCGGGGGTTATCGCCTTTATGCTTTTTAGTGAAAGGAAAATTCCGCTGACTCTTTTGGTATATGGTATTTGCTACGTTGGATTTTACATTTATCTTGAATTGAGGATTAAAAATAGTAGATTATGAATCCAGTAATCCATGAACCGGTTCGGCTTCGGGCGATGTTAGCTCTTGCAAAATATAAGGAGCTCTCTTTCAAGGAACTTCTGGAGCTGGTTTCCACAACAGAGGGGAACTTATCGAGACACCTCTCGAAGCTGGAAGAAGCAGGCTACGTTGAGATTAAGAAGTTCTTTGAGGGGAAAAAGCCCAAGACTCTCATAAAGATAACCGAAGTGGGGAGGAGAGCATTGGAAGAATACATTGAAGAGCTGGAAAGCATTTTGAAGGGCTATCAAGAGAAATCCGAAGAATAAAGGTTCATAACTTGTTCTGAGCACTTAGGACTGGGCTGAAGTTCATAAAAAATTGTTCTTATACTTCGCCCAGTCCTTTTTCTTAACATCCCGTTGCCCTTAAAATTTTAAAAGTGGACAGGAAAAATTTTGTTGTTGGTTTTGTAGGATTTCTTTTGTTCTTTGTCCTCTCAATTTTTTCCTTTCAAAGGGAAACCAGAGCATTGTATCTTTATTACTCAGTCGAATGTCCCCATTGTTTAAAGGTTGTGGATTTTACTTTAAAAACGAAGCTTAAGAGGCCAGTGATTTTGAAAGAGGTTTTTTATAATGATGCCAATTATGAAGAATTTAAGTCGGTAGCAAAAAGGGTTGGCTTGGATACATTAAAGGTACCAGCGCTTTTTGACCTCCGGAGGAATAAATTGTTGACCGGTGAGGAAAAAGTGATGAATTATTTACGGAGATATGTAGAGAAATGAAACCAGTAGTTTTTTCATTTCTCTTCTCTTTTTGCCCCCTTTGTGTCGGAGTGGCGGTGGGAGGTTCTCTGTTTTCGAGATTTATCCCGGGATTAAAGATGTATCTCATAAACTCTCTATGGCTTGGATTCCTTTTCTTTGCAATAATTAAGTGGATATACGACTGGTGGTCAATAAGGATACTCGCTGAAAGGGACAGTGGAAAAAGATTTCTGAAAAACCTGATTGAAAGCCTAATCTTCTTAGTGATTTATTGGGGCTTTATAGTTGTCATGTTCTTCCTGAACGGGAGAAGTTTTAAAGCGAGCCATATCTATTCGTTTCATGCGGGTTTCTTTGCCAGTTTAATGTCTTATGAGCTTTACCATTTTCTTTTCGAAAAGGGCATAAAGATTAGATTTGGCAGTACTGTGGTGCCGGGTTTTGTTCTAATTCTTCTCAGTGTCGTTTATTATTTTATTTAGATAATGAACTTTTTATCAATTTTAATTTTGTTCAGCACCCTTGAGTTTTCAGGGTTCAGGTGGAGAACTTTTGAAAATTTTGACCCACGCAGTAAAAATCAGTTTACCTCTAAAATGTTGGAGAAGAGGGATGATGTTTTGATATTCCGCGCTTTAGCAAAACTCTCTGACACCGGTGTTGTTTACCTTTCTTCGGGTATTGTTTCAGAAAAGGCTTTTTCTTATGGAACTTTTATATTCACGGTGGAAGGGGATTTATCAAACCTGAAGGATGCGTGTTTTGCTCCCTTCTTATATGACTTTGATGCGGGGGTATATGAGGTGGATATTGAATTTTCTAAGTGGGGAAATCCTTTGTATCCTTCAGGAAATTATGGAATAATCAGGCAGTTTGGACGATGGTACAAACCTGACAGCGTAAAAAAGACCGTTCATAAGTTTCCATTAAAGTTGAAGCAGAGAAGTGTAACGAAACACTACCTATATTGGTATCCCGATTCCGTTGTTTTTGCGTCTTTCCAAGTTAAAGAAGGGGAGGAAAGGCTCATTGAGAGATGGGTTGTTTCCGATAAAACCTTCGTGCCCAATAAACCGATGTATGTGGAGATTTACCTCTGGTGGCCCAGGAACCCCAAGAGGTTAAACAAAAATGAGATAAAGGTACTTAAATTTGAATATTTGCCTTTTAAAGAGTCATTAGATAAGGGTTTTCTTCCAGGTTCCCCTGAGGTACCAAAGGTAAGCGATTAAACATGCGACTATATTGCTAATATTCATTCCAATCCAAACACCGCTGGTGCCGAAGAGTTTCCCGAAATAGTATGCCATGGGTATTCTCAAAACCCACAACCTTACAAGGCCAAGAATCATTCCCTCTGCTGTTCTTCCTGATACCATGGCAAGACTTGAATAGACGCCAAAAATGCCAAAAAAGGGCATTGCAACAATAAATTTTTCGATGTAGTTTTTCCCTTCAAGAATAACTTGTGGATCTTTGATAAAGGCTGAGATCAACGCCGTCCTTGTTAAATAAATAAAAATTGCAAAGAAACTTATTACAGCAGCATTAAGTAAAACCGCCTTTTTGATAGATTCTTTTACTCTGCTAAAATTTTTCATTCCCAGGTTTTGACCGAGAATGGAACCGAGGGCCTGGTTGATGGCATCAGAAATTGTGAAGATGAGCTGTATGACCCTGTCGCCAATACTATAAGCTGCTACGGCCACGGATCCAAATTTTGAGATAATACTTACCAGAAATACAAAACCAAGGGAATTTAAAGATTGTCCAATACTTGCAGGTAAACCTTTTGTAATGATGGCCATCGACAGTTTAAGGTCTGGCTTTAAGTCGCTCAAATGGATTTTTATTCCCAGTTTTCCCGTCAGGAATAGCCTGAGGGCAAGTATAGAAGCTAAAAAGTTCGAAAAAGCAGTAGCGAGGGCAGCACCCATAACTCCCATTTTGGGGAAAATCCATAATCCGTAAATTAAAAGCGGGTCGAGAATCACATTTAATAACATTCCGAAAAGGTTTATAACCGTTGGCGTTTTTGTGTCCCCGAGAGCCCTTAGGGCAAAGGAAAAGGCAAAACCAAGAAAAGAGAAAGGGATGCTTGCAAACATTATTCTAAGATAAATTACGGTGTTATTGAAGGTATCATGGGGTATTCTCATTGCTTTGAGTATGGAAGGAGTTAATATAACCCCCGTTATGCCAGCTATTATCGAAAAGATGAGGAAGAGGGTAAAGAGATTTCCCATTGCTTTCTGGGCTTTTTTAAAATCACCACTACCTTGATACTGAGAAATAAAGGCAAAACCAGCGACTCCAAAACCCATTCCAAGGCTCATAATTGTACCAAATACTGGCCAGGAAAGGGTTGGAGAAGAAACCGCTGTCCTTCCAAGTCTACCAAGCCAAAAGGTATCTGTCAGGTTGTAAATTAGGTGTACAAAATTCAGAACGACAAGGGGAAGGGAGAGTTTTATCATCAGCTTCAGAGGGTCCTGTGTCAGAATGTCCTCTCTAATTTTTTCAAATCTCGATGTCATATGCAAAATTATAAAGTTAGCAATGCGAACAAATTAAAATTGACTGATTAATAAGGTTTTCGCAGGCTAACTCAACATGTAGAAATGATCGTAAAGTTGAAATTTTACCCTTTTGCAACCTTGGATTAAAATTTTGTAAAGGAGGTTTTCAAATGGTTCTCCTTCTTGGTGCAGGAAGACAGGGCTATGTAACCCTTGAGACACTATTAGAACTTGGTATTAGAGAAATTCTGGTTGTAGAGAAGGATAGAGCTAATGCAGAAAGGGTCCGAAGGCTCGGTGTTGATGTTTTAGAAAAGGGTATTGACGAGGTAGACTTAGATGATTACATTAATGAATTAATGCTTATTCTTAACTGTCTGCCGGCGAAGTATGGCTTTAAGGTTTTCGAGCGTGCTGTAAAGAAGGGTGTGAGTATCATCGATATTACTTATATGGAGGAAAATCCACTGGTATTAAATGACATTGCAAAGGAAAACCGAGTTTCTGCCTTTGTGGATGCTGGTTTCGCACCGGGTATTTCGAATCTTTTGGTTGGATATGGATTAACAAAATGGGGGCCAGCGGTGGACAAGATATTAATTAAGGTTGGGGGGATTCCACTCTATCCAAGGCCTCCTTTCAATTACAGAATTACCTGGTCTTTTGAAGATTTGATAGAAGAGTACATAAGGCCTGCAAGGATAAAAAGGGACGGAAAGGTTGTGGCTGTAGAGGCCCTAAGTGGTTTAGAAAAAGACATTTACGAGGGTATAGGTGAATTGGAGGCTTTTTACACCGACGGCCTCAGGTCCCTTTTGGAAACAGTGGATGTGGAAAATATGGAAGAAAAAACTCTAAGATATCCTGGTCATGCAGAGATTTTTAGGGTTTTAAGGGATGTCGGACTTTTTAATAAAGAAGAGTCTATTTATGAGCCTTTTAAAAACTGGCTTTATAGTAAACTGACTGAAGGGGATGAAAGGGATGTTGCTATCCTGAGGGTAGAATTTTACAGTAAAAGCGATAAAAAGGGCTTTGAGGTAATCCATCGCTATAATGAAGTTAGAAAAAGAACGGCTATGAGCGAGCTTACAGGTATTCCCCCTGCCATCATTGCTAAGATGTTTCTTGATAAATCCTTAAACTCTACCGGCGTTTTGCCTCTGGAGATGCTTGGGATGGTTAAAGATATTGCAGAGACGTTTTTAAAGATGCTTTCTCAATTTGGGATCTTCGTAAGAGAGTTTTAAAGTGATTAGTTTGCTTCTTGCTTTAAAGAATCTACTGGATTTAGTTGCTCCAAATTAACACTTGAGTCCGCTTTGATTATACTATCCTGCTGGGCACTTCCAGTTATATCCTGCGTTTCCTTCTCTACTTCTGTGTATTCTTCGGAAATTATGCCCCTTCTTTTCATTATGTATAGGATTTTGCTGGCTCTTCTCTGAACATAGGGGGAGGGGTTTGATGGACTGTATTTTAAAGGCCGTGGTAAAACTGCTGCAAGAAGTGCTGATTCCCAGGGCGATAGATCCTTTGCCGATTTTCCAAAATAGTAATTTGCAGCTGCTTCGGCCCCGAAGATTCCTGGACCCCATTCTGCAACATTTAGATAGAGTTCGAGTATTCTTTTCTTGGTTAAAAGTTTTTCTATCCTAATGGTAAGTACGGCTTCCTGGAGTTTCCGTATTAAACTTTTTCTCGGTGATAAGAATAGATTTTTCGCCAATTGCTGGCTAATTGTGCTCCCCCCGTATTTAAACTTTTTATTTTTCAGGTCTTTTTCCAGTGCCTTCTTAAGAGCCTCAAGGTCAAATCCTTCATGATGATAAAATTTGTCATCTTCTGCTATTAGAACCGCTTTTATCAGATAGGGAGAAATCTGACTCAAGGGAACAAACCTGTATCTTATTGTAATTTTTTTGCCCTGTTTTTCCCATTGCTTGATTCTGAATTTCATCATTGCAGTCATTTCCGGGTTTTTTGTCCGGTATTGAGAGACGTAGAAGGTAAAGGGATATATCACAACAACAAAGAGTAAAATTGCAAGGGTGATCAAAATAATAAACCGAAGGATTTTCATAAGTGCTTTAATTTTAAAGTTTTTTGTCCAAAGGAAGTTTTGCTTTACAATTCAACTCGATTTTGCTATAAATAAAAAAAACAATGAGGTGACGAAATGAGAATGGATAAGTTTACTGAAGGTGCTCAAGAAGCCTTGATGAGGGCTCAGGAAGCACTGGTTAAGTTTAAACACAATCAATTGGACGTAGAACATATTTTTTATGGACTTCTCGAAGAGGAAGGCGGGGTCGTCTGGGAGATCTTTGAGAAATTGGATGTTCATCCCCTCCTTGTGAAAGAGAAGTTAAAAGAAGCGCTTTTAAAGATACCACAAACCGAGTGGAGCGGATCCCGACCAGTTCAGATATACATTACACCAAGGGCTCAGGAGGTGTTGCAACAGGCCTTTGAAGAGGCTGAGAAGCTGAAAGATGAGTATGTTGCTCAGGAGCATTTGCTATTGGCCATTGAAAATTCCGGTGGCGGCCCTTCTGCAAGGATTTTGAAGGAGTTTGGGATTGATAGGGAGAAGATCTATAAGGCCCTTTATGAGATCAGGGGAGGACAGCGGGTTACTGAACCTACAGCGGAAAGTAAGTATAACGCCCTTGCTAAATACACTGTTGATATTACTAAACTTGCCGAGCAGGGTAAACTTGACCCTGTTATTGGAAGGGAAGCAGAAATAGAGAGGGTAATTCAAATTATTTTAAGGAAAACTAAGAACAACCCGGTTTTGATTGGAGAGCCTGGTGTTGGAAAGACAGCCATCGTTTATGGCCTCGCGCAGAGGATTGTACAGAAAAAAGTTCCCGACTTTCTCAAGGATAAAAGGATTTTGATGTTAGATATGGGTGCGCTTCTTGCTGGTTCGAAGTTCAGGGGTGAATTTGAGGAAAGATTGAAGGCAGTGATTGATGAAGTAAAAAGGCAAAAAGACAAATACATACTTTTTATAGATGAATTGCATACTATTGTTGGAGCTGGTGCAGCAGAGGGTGCTATAGATGCGGCAAATCTTTTGAAGCCGGGCCTTGCCTCCGGTGAACTGAGGGTAATCGGCGCTACAACCCTCGACGAATATCGGGAAAGGATTGAGAAGGACGGTGCCCTTGAGAGAAGATTCCAGCAGGTATATGTTAAAGAGCCAAGTGTTGAAGAAACTATAGAGATATTGAAGGGTTTAAGGGAGAGATTTGAAGAACACCACAAAGTTAAGATTCTCGATTCTGCGATTGTGGCTGCGGCAAAGCTTGCTGATCGATACATACAGGGGAGGAAGTTGCCTGATAAGGCTATAGATTTGTTAGACGAGGCCTGTTCCATGTTGAGAATAAAACTTTCCGAAATGCCTGAAGACCTCAAGAGTTTGGAGAGCAAGATTAAGTCATTGAGGGACCAAATAAATTTGCTTAGTCAGTTCGGAAAAGTTACTGAAATGGATCGGATAAAAGAGGAGCTCTCTAAACTGGAGAGCGAATATGAAGAACGCAAAAAGAGATGGCTTGAAGAGCGAGGGATTGACGATGCTGTTGATGACAATGATATAGCCATAGTAGTCTCGAAATGGACGGGTATTCCGGCATTAAGATTACTGGAGGACGAAGCCAAAAGGCTTCTTTACTTGGAGGATGAACTCAGGAAAAGAGTTAAAGGGCAGGACTACGCAATTAAAGTCGTGGCTCAGGCAATCAGGCGCTCTCGAGCTGGTTTGGGGCCACGGAACAGACCAATAGGGGTCTTTATGTTCTTAGGACCCACGGGTGTGGGTAAAACTCATCTGGCAAGGCAACTGGCCTGGCTCCTCTTTAATGACGAGGATGCGCTTTTGAGAATAGATATGTCTGAATATATGGAAAAACACACTGTTTCGAGGTTGATCGGTGCGCCTCCGGGTTACATTGGATTTGAAAAAGGTGGACAATTGACGGAGGCGGTAAGAAGGCGTCCCTATCAGGTGATCCTGTTTGATGAAATTGAAAAGGCACACCCTGATGTGTTTAATATAATGCTCCAGATTTTTGATGCTGGAAGGCTAACGGATGCGCAGGGCCACGTGGTAGACTTTAAAAACACACTCATAATTATGACTTCCAATATTCAGTATCAATTTAGGGATGCCCCGCAAATCGGGTTTATCAAGAGCGATGATGAAATAAAACATTATCACCAGAACCAGGTTAACAAAATAATGCCTGAACTTCTGAAATATTTTAAGATTGAGTTTTTAAACAGGATTGACGAGTTTGTATTTTTTAACCCCCTCGGTCCTCAGGAGGTTAGGGAGATTGTTGAACTCCAGCTTAGTGAGGTTAAGGAGAGCCTGGCAGAGAATAATATCGAAATCGAATGGACTAAAAATCTCGTTGATTTCCTAGCGGAGACGGGTTATAACCCAGAACTTGGTGCAAGGCCTTTAAGGAGAACAATTCAGATGTATGTTGAAAACCCTCTCGCTGATCGGATTCTTGCAGGTGAGATCAAACCTGCGGATAAAGTGCTAATCGACTACGATAATGAGGTTAAGTTTGTGAAGAAATAGCTACAGCTTTTTAAATTTAAATAAGATTTACCGGGCAGATTTTTGTTAAAAGACGTTCATGTGGGGAAGGTTGTTGCGGTAATGTTGAGGAATTTTAGAGGTAGCTGATATTATTATTTTTCTTTTGCCATTCCTGGCTTTAATATTTAGTATCTTAAAAAAGTATGAATGTTCAGTTAAAGGTGTTTTTGTTTCTTGTTCTTTTCTCGATACTTCACTTTGGTTATGATATTACTCATCTTGCCTTTCTTAAGCCCTTTTGCGGTATTAGTGAGTCTGTTTTTCAGCATCTTAAAATGGTGTTCTGGGCATACTTGCTTGCAAATGTTACAGAGTACCTCTTTGTGAAAAAGAAACTAACAAATAGAGACTCTTTTTGGTTTTCGAGACTTTTCATCACTGTACAGTTGCCTTGGTTTATTGTACTAGTGTGGTATTTGGCACCTTCAATTTTTGGGAGGTTCACCAGTGCATTAATCGACATAATCTGGGCTATAGTTTCCTCCTATGTGTCAGCCCTTTTTGGCGTTCTTGTAGAAAGGAACTTAGAAAAATGGGAATTTAATTTGTCTTTCAAGGCCGTTACGATTATTTTACTTGTAATTTCAGCGTTCTTTTATGTTTGGTGTACCTATTATCCACCTTACATTGACCTTTTTGTCAACCCAGAATTACTCCCGAAGTAATGAATTGGATGTTTTTTTAGCTTAATCCTTAGTGCCTGTCTACTGGGTATTTCCAGTCCTTGTCGAGGCACATACGGGAAAGTCTGGTAATAATAGGTATCTTTCTCTTATGTTCTGAGGCGATGACCCTTCGATATATGTCATTTATAGCTTCTTCGGGAATGTTCAAGAGTTTGCTGGTTTCCCTAACGGAGAGCTCGAGCTCTACAAGACAATAAAGGACTCTGTCGATTTCGTAGTAAGTATGGCCCAATTCTTCTTCGTCTGTCTGACCAACCCAGAGACCTGCGGATGGTTTTTTCCTCACTATCTCTGTTGGTATCCCAACGAAGTCTGCCAGTTGCCAAACCTGGGTTTTGTAAAGGTCACCGATGGGATAGAAATCTACCGCGATGTCACCGTATTTAGTACCATAACCCAGGAGTAATTCCGTCTTATTGGATGTACCTATTATTATACCGTTTAATGCATTGGCATAAAGGTAGTTTAAAATCATCCTTACTCTTGGTTTTACATTGGCAACGGCCAGTTTCTCGTTTTTGTTTTCCAAATCAATTTCTTCAAACCGCTTTTTAAACCAGTCTACGGCACCGTTGATGTTAATAATTCTGTAGTTGATATTGAACTTTTTAACAAGTTCTAAAGCGTGCTCAATGTCCTCCTTTGGAGAGACATTTTCTTCGGGCATTATAAGACACAGTAGTTTATCACCGAGGGCTTCTTTACTCAACGCTGCTACGAGAGAGGAGTCAACGCCGCCTGAAAGGGCAACTATACCAATGGATGCTTTCACACTTTCAAATCTGGCCCTTATGGAATTTACAATAATATCCTTGAAGAGTTTGAGTTCCTCTTCTTTTAGGTAAATCTCAATGTTTATATCCATTTAGACATCTCCTCGTAAGCTCTCAAGATCTCCTCAAGGATTTCTCTCCTTACCTCCCTGACTCTTATATCTCTCCTTCGAAGCCTCTTGGGCTCTTCCAGATCAACGGGTATTACCTCGAAATCATCAACAAGGAGCTTAAGCCTTTTTATGAGCTTTCCAGAAGCAGAGTAGTAAGCACTACCTCCCCAGTAGGTTACGCCATCTTGAATGCCACTCATGTTTACGAAGACTAAGGGGATGATATTATCCAAGGCCCTAACTTTTAGAAAGTCATCCCATATTTCAATTTTGCCTCTGTCAAAGGGGGATGCAGAAAGGACAAAAATTACTTCTGCGCCTCTAAAGGTCAAAGCCCTTGAAGCCTCGGGGAACCAAACGTCTTCACATATAAGAATTCCTATTTTCCCAAAGGGAGTCGGAAATACGGGAAGGGTGGAACCAGGTTTAAAATAACGTTTTTCATCAAAGAGTCTGTAGTTTGTAAGCTGAGTTTTTGCAAATTTACCCTTTATTTCTCCTGCTCCTATGAGAGCCGCGGTGTTATAAAAGAATCCTCTTTCATCTTTATCTACATATCCTACGATTGCCCATAGATTTAGCTTTTTTGTTTCCTCGATAATTTCTTTAAGGGCCTCCAGGTTTTCTTCCACCTTATCAAGGTAAATATCACCGGAGCCGAAGCCTATTAAAGAAAGTTCGGGAAAGACAACGATATCGGCTCCCTTCTCTTTTCCGAGGTGTAAACCTTTGATAACTTGCCTTTTGTTAAACTCTATGTCCCCAAGCCTTGAAGATATTTGCGCAATGCCAGCTTTAAGTATTTTATCCATGTTTAGAAGGCCAAGTTAAATCCTTTGTCAATGCGCCCTGTGAAATACCATCTACCCTTCGAAGTTTTGATATCAGGAACCTCATAGGTAATTTCGAAAGCGCCAGAGGCATTTTTAGTGTCAAAAAGGGTAACGCCGGCTTTTAACCTTCCCCCTAAGGTTTGGCTCCTTTGATCCGAGTAATTTAAGAAATGATATGAAGCTCCAATACCGGCGTAAGGTCTGAAGTACCTTGAAGGGTAAGCAAAGTTAATGGTAAGAGGGAGAGATAGTTCTTGTGCATCTTGCTTTATGATGTATTCACCAGAGCCTTCGACGAAGAAAAAAGGAACGGGATAAAAACCTGCAGTTATGCCGATTACAGGGTATGCGTTACCGTTTTCTATAATCATAGAAGAATTCGCACCGAGCTTGAATACAGAACCGCTCCGTGCGTAAAGGCTTGAAGCTAAAAGGAGCAATATTATCGTTATTTTTTTCATGCTAAAATTATAAACCAATCCCTGATGATTGAAAAATTTTTGTGGCCTTTGTTGGAATTAGAGCATATGGTAGCCCTCTTCACAGGTTGCCCGATTTTTGAATTTTTAGTGGGAGCTTTTATAATTTAAAAGGGAATTGGAATATGAGAGTTTTTAAAAAAATTGCTTTTTTAATTTTGATGGTTGCTTACACCCTGGCTGCTGAAGGCTCCATACCCTGGACAGGAGATGGATCAATTAAAGATGGGGAATACACTAACACGCTAAATCTTGTAAAAGAAAGGTTGGTTCTCCACTACAAGATCGATTCCACCTATATCTACCTTGGGATTGAGGCGAGAAATTCCGGCTGGTCTGCCATAGGCCTTGATCCTGAGAAGGGCATGAAGAATGCAGATATTTTCTTGATTTTCATCGAAAATGGATCTCTTAAAGTTTTGGATTCATATTCCACCGGGATTTATGGACCTCATAAAAGTGACTCGGAACTTGGTGGCGAAGACAATATTCTCGATGCTAAAGGTAGGATTAATTCTACGGGGTATGTGGTTGAGTTCAAGAGGTTATTAGATACTAAGGACAGATTTGATAGGCCTGTGGTGAGGGGAAAAGAAATGACATTGATTTATGCCATGGCGAAATCCCATAATATAAAAAAGAAACACGATTTAGTGAGGGGTACGATTAAATTAAAGTTTGAGGATTAAATATGGGACTTCTTCACGGTTTGTTGAATCTTACAGGATTTCTATTTATGGTGGTTGCCATCTTTTCTGCAAGAAAGCACAAAAGGAAGTTGCACCATCTCTTCCTGCTTATAAGTTTTATTTTGCTTTCTTCCGCATTGATCTTAATGTTGATATATGCAGGAGGTATTTTGGACCTCCATTGCATTACAGGAGTTGTTGTTTTTGTACTTTTGCTTTTTGTTATCCTGTCTGGATTTTTGTTTAGTTCCAAGAAATTAAAGAGACGAACCCACAAAGTTTTTGGTATTATAGGGGGATTATTACTTTTATTTCAGATTCTTTACGGATTTTTAAAGAGTCTTTTGCTATGAGGCTTCTAATTGTTGATGGCGCTTCCCTTGCCTATAGGGCATATTATGCTTTCAGGGACAGGCCTTTGATTAATAGCAAAGGTATTGTGACAAGCGGGCCTTATGCCTTTACTAATTCTTTAATGAAAATGCTTAGGGAACTTAAGCCCACCCACGTTGCTGTTGTATTTGATGCGAAGGGTAAGACCTTTAGGCACGAGATTTTTGTTGAATACAAGGCTCAAAGGCCTAAGGCACCACCTGATTTTGCCCTGCAACTTTCCTACATAAAAGAGATACTGGATGGAATGAACTTGAAGAGATATGAAATTCCTGGCGTTGAAGCCGATGATGTGATTGCGACATTAAGCAAGATTGCGGAGAGTAAAGGTTTTGAAGTGTTTGTAGCTACCCTTGACAAAGATTTATACCAGATTGTTTCTGAGAGAGTCTACATAATAGACACTCGAGAAGGCGGTATTAAAATAATTACGGAAAAAGACATTCTTGATAAGTTTGGTGTAAAACCTTTTCAAATTCCTGATTTCTTAGTTCTCGTTGGAGATAAAATTGATAACATACCAGGGGTTCCGGGTATCGGAGAAAAGACTGCGGCGGAAGTCCTCAACAAACACGGATCTTTGGAGAAAATTTTGAGTTTAGAGGATGGTAGCGATGAAGTAATTCGAAAGATCAAGGCTCATAGAGATTTTATTATGGAATCTCTCCAATTAAATAGGTTGAGAACTAATGTATTGGATAGTGTTAATTTTGAAGAGATGGAATTGCGTCCGTGGAATAAGGAGAAACTTCTTCAGGTTTTCCGCGAACTTGAGTTCTACTCTTTGATGAGGGAAATTGCTGAGGAAATTACCCCGGAGATCGTAATGGCGTCGCATATTCCTATGAACCTTTTGAGCGCAGAATATATTTCGATAGGTATACTTGGAGATTATCTGCTACTTTCCGGTGGTGAAAATGTGGTTTATAAGGTCCCCATGGAGAAAGGCCTTTCATTTTTAGAAAACTTTCAAGGCAAATTGGTGACTTTTGAGAGTAAGAAAATTTACAAAGAAATTGAAAACATGAAACGTACTTTGGATTTTGATATTCTTATGGCGTCTTTTCTTCTGGATAGTGATAAGCCAAAGTTTGAGCCCGATGTGATCTTCCTTGAATGGCCTGGGATAAAACTCTCGGAAAGAAAAGAATTGAGGGAAGCTCAGATATGTGATTGTTCTGCAAGGGCTTATAAATTTTTGAAAAGTCAGATAGAAAAACTTGAGCTAAGGGAGGTTTTCGAGAGGATAGAACTTCCGCTTCAAAGAGTTTTGGCAGAAATGGAGAAAGTTGGGATAAAAATTGACCGACGGAAGCTGGAAGAATTAAGCTTGCAAATGGAGCAAAGGATCAAGGAGTTGGAAAATAAGGTTTATGAATTAGCAGGTGTGCGGTTTAACGTGAATTCTCCCAAACAGTTAGCCGAGGTTCTATTTGTAAAACACAAATTGAAGCCCATTAAAAAGACAAAGACGGGTTATTCTACCGATGAAGAGACTCTTAGAAAGCTGGCCGAAGTTCATCCCCTTCCTTCTGCAATACTTGAGTATCGGGAAGTCTTCAAGCTGAAAAGTACCTATGTGGATGTTTTTAGAGAATTAATGGATGAGAAGACTGATAGAATATATCCCAGTTATAACCAGGTGGGTGCAGCGACCGGTAGAATTTCTTGCTATAATCCCAATTTCCAAACTATACCCATAAAATCTCCCCTTGGAAAAAATATCAGGGATATGATAATTGCTGAGCCCGGTTATAAAATCCTTACCGCCGATTATTCCCAGGTAGAATTGAGGATACTCGCACACTTTTCGGGCGATGAGAGATTGATAGATATTTTTGAGAAAGATTTGGATGTTCATACTATTACCGCTTCTTACATTTTTGGAAAAAGGCCAGATGAAATAACGGAAGCCGAGAGGAGAAAGGCTAAAACAGTGAATTTTGGCATCATCTACGGAATGTCTCCCTATGGACTTTCAAAGGAGTTAAATATTTCTGTCGAAGAAGCAAATTCCTTTATAAGTAACTTTTTTGCTACCTATCCTGGCGTTATGAGGTGGATCAAAGAGAATCTTGAATTTGCTCTGAAAAATGGGTATGTAAAAACGCTATACGGAAGAATCAGGAAGGTGCCTCAAATTTTCTCTGGAAATTCGAATATTGTTGAGCAGGGCAAAAGAATTGCCATAAACACTCCCATCCAGGGAACTGCCGCTGATATCATCAAGCTTAGCATGGTAGAGATATACAACGAATTAAAGAGGAACGGGTTTAAATCGAAAATAATTTTGCAAATTCACGATGAGTTGCTTTTGGAAGTAAAGGAAGAAGAAATTAATGCCGTAACCCAAATAGTTAAAGAAAAGATGGAAGGCGTTTGCAAGTTAAGAGTGCCTCTTAAGGTTGAAATAGGTGTTGGTGAAAGCTGGCTTTTGGCTTCAAGTAAATGAAAGCAATACTGTAACTTGACTTTTGATTTGAGTTGCTTTATTAATATAATGTTGCAAAAGGAGGATTAGAAAATTTTCCTGAATGATGATTGGTGGAAAAAGATGCAAAGAGAACCAACTGCCCCGAGAATTGGGGTAGGTAAAGGGGCTGAAGAGGAAGTTCAGCGTGGTCCTATTTTGGTTTCGGGAATGACTACGGGTATCTCGCAGGATCCTTCTCCATGGAAGGCGGGTGTTCAGGCTGGTAGGGCTGCCTTTGAAAAACTCTCTAAAACCAAGCCAGATTTTGCATTCATTTTTGCAACTTCGAACTATGACTTGGACCCTGTTGTAAAGGGTGTTTTGCAATCTATTGGCAAGGATGTCCCCTATATTGCTTTAAAAACGCTCGGCATCGTATTTACAGAAAATACTGTTTTGAACTCAGGTGTGATTGTTGCAATAGTTAAGAGCGATTCTTATAAGTTTACCTATTCCGTTGGTACAAATATCCATCAAGGGCTCCATTCCGCACTGGAAAAAGCATGCTTACCGGTTCTCGATCAGATCAAGGCAAGAAAGGCGGAAGGGTTTGAACACCTAAACATGTTTCTTGTATTGGACTCCTATGTAAACGGAGATATCCTCGTGACGGAACTTTCCAGGATAGTGGATAGGTATGATCCGAATATTACCTTCTACGGTGGGATTCTTGATTACGCAGAGCTCTCTAAGGATTGCCAGCTACATTTGGCAAATCAGCTTGTAAATGGAGGAGTTGCCTGTATAGGTATTTACTCAAAAACGCCGCCCGCTATATCCCACGGTCATGGTTTGCATCCTTTAGTACCTAAGAGGGCTACTAAGGTTGGTGGTAATGTGATATACCACTTCGATGAACGTCCAGCTTTTGAGGTTTGGAAGGAATTCTTAGTTAAGAAGGGGATACCAGAAGCTGAAATCAACAAGGACCCCACGAAGTTCTTAGGTAAGTATCAATTTGGTGTGCCTGACCCGGCTTATCCTAAGCATCCTAAAGTAAGGATTGCTGTTGGAATTACAAGAGAGGGCGGGATAAAGCTTGCAGGTGATGTTCCTGAAAATTCCACGGTTTGGTTTATGGAAGCGAGGAAGGACAGAATGGAAGAAGCGGTAACACAAAGTATTGATCAGGCGTTTGGTGCTATAGATCAGCGTAAGCCCATAGGAAGTCTTGTGATTGAAAGTATCCATAGGTACTTTTCTCTTGGAAATGACTTTTTCGAGGAGGTAAATCTCTTCCAGAGGAAACTTGCGATGCCTTTGGTAGGTTTTACAACCTTTGGTGAATTTCTTAGACCCAGTCCGGAATTTAAGTGGTTCCATAATTCCTCTTTTGCATTGCAGATTCTTTCGGAGTAGCGAGAAAAGATGGAGTTAGTGAATACTGCAGATATTGAGAAGCTGCTTTCTTTAAGTCCAGAAATTTTTCTCATTTTGGACGGTAAGAAAAATGTCATCTATGCGAGTGACAGTGTTAAGAGTCTCGGATTTTCTGAGGAAGAAATCATAGGGACAAACTTCTTGCATCTCGTAGCTGGCCATGTAAGACCAATTTTAGAGAAAAAATTTTCGGAGGTTACAAATAAGACAGTTTTTGGTCAGAGGCTCATCTTAAAAAGTAAAGAGAACGTCTATCTGCCCTTTTACGCCAACTTTTATGTTGCGCAAGACAAAATCTTTTTGTATCTTAGAAATGAGGAACAGGTTCTTCCAGAAAAGTTAATCCTTGATTATCTCGATTTTGGCATTGTGGTCGTCGATTCGGAATTTCGCGTCATATATCATAATAGTTTTGTTTCTACGTATTTCCAGAGGCACCTTTTTACCCATTTAGATCAGCTCCCTTACGGAATAGGAGCAAAGATTATAGAGAGGGTTAAAATTGGACAAAAAAATATGGAAATTGAGTATGCATCGGGTAGCATTTTGGGTATAAGTGTTTATCCTCTGAATTTGCCCGATCTAAAAGGCTTTTTGTTGAAAATAAAAGATATTACCACTGAGAAAAATTTTGAAAGAACAGCCAGTGGGTCAGGTAGTTACTTTTCTTATGTGGACCTCGTTTCGATTTACACCCATCACATTAAAAATCTTCTTACCCCCTTAAAATTTACTGCCTTGAGTCTGAGAAGGGAACTCACTGACCCTAAACTCCTCGAGAAAATTGATAAAATGGTTACACACATAGAAAAGATAAATCAGCACGTCAGAGCCTTCTACAGTAGGGTTAAAACAAAGCCCATAGAATTTAAAAAAGTCAATGTAAAGAAAGTTGTGGAGCAGGTCAAATCTTTACTTAATAATGAGCTTATAAACAATGGAATTATATTCGAATTTAACCAAAGTGGTAATGAACCTGTCTATGCAGATGAAATTCACCTCCAGCAAATCTTGTCTGATTTAATTCAAAATGCCATAGATGCTTTGAAAAACCAGAAGGGGATAAGGAAAATAGCTGTTAATGTTAAACGGAGTGAAAATCGCTGCCCTTACTGTGGTTCTAATTTCGTTCAAATTGAAGTTTCAGATACAGGACCTGGAATAAAAAAGGAAGACCTTGATCGAATTTTTAATCTCGGCTTTTCTACCAAGGCAGAGGGTTGGGGCCTTGGCCTTTACGTGGTGGATAAAATGGTTAAAGAAAACAGAGGAATTATAAGGGTTTATTCAGAGGTTGGAAAAGGCACAACTTTTGTGCTATACTTTCATCCTGCCACACCCGAGGCTATTGGGTGTGTGGAGCAAAAAGTTAAGGAGGTGTAATTATGCCTATCAAAGTTCTGCTGGTGGATGACGAGGAAGACATTCTTTGGGGGCTTTCTGAAGAGTTAACAAGACATAAAATCGAGGTGGAGACTGCTTCCAATGGTTTGGAGGCTTTAGAGAAAATAAAGAAAAAGTCCTTTGATTTTCTTGTTACTGACATTCGCATGCCAGGTCTTAGTGGTGTAGAACTTCTCATGGAGACTAGAAAGATTCAACCCGATATAAAGGTAATTGTAATGACTGCATACGGCTCTGATGAAATAAGGCAAGATGTGATGACAAAAGGTGCCATCAGCTATCTTGAGAAACCCTTTGATTTTGACCAGATTCTCAATGTTATATTGGAGAAGGAAAAGGGCGGGGAAGAGGAAACTTTAAAAAATCTTACCCTCCAGCAGTTCCTGCAACTCGTTGCTATGGAAGGGAAGTCCTGCGAGGTGATCGTCAACACTTCCGAGGGTGAAGGCAAGATTTTCTTCGAGGACGGAGAGGTAATTAACGCTTCCTTAGGAAATTTGAGAGGCGAAGAAGCTTTTACGAGAATAATGAAGGAGCCCGAAAGTTCCTTTAAAGTTAAATGGGGAAGCCCTAAAGTAAAGAGAGAAATAGAAAAACCATTCCATGCACTTCTCCTTTCTGCAGCGGTTCAGAAAGACGAAGAGGTTGTAACGCGCGAGGAGATTTCAGGACTCGATCTCCAAGCATTATCGGAGTTGTTTAAGGATGAAGGTGTTACGGAAGGGGAACCCGTTGAGAAGGAAGAAATTCCTGAAGTAGAGGAGAGTTTTGAAGTTAAATTGGAAGAAATCCCTGAGGAGACTGAGAAAAAGGTAACTGAAGAAGCACCAGTTGAGGAGAAGGAAGAAGGCACTGTAACTCTCGAGGAAGTAGAGAGTATACTCGAAGGTTTAAGTGCAGAAGAGGCTCCTAAGAAGGAAGAGGCAAGAGAAGAAGAAGCTGTAGAAATTCCAATCGTTGAAGAAAAAGTTGTAGAGAAGAAGGTTGAGACTCCAGCACCAACTCCAGAGGTGAGTGCGGTTTCGTCAAAGTTAAGTCAGGAGCTCAAAGATAAATTTTCCAGTGTGGTTAAGGAAATTTCGGATATCCTTGCTCTTGTTGCGGTTGATGGTGAAGGTAATATTCTTAATATATCAGAAAGGGTGACTACAGGAGTCTCTCAAGTATTAAAGACTTGGGCGCCTGCATTCAGAAACATAATTCAGATAGCTTCGAAAACTCCAGTTGGTGCAATAAGGGATATTACACTTTCGTCAGACAAATATCACCTCTTAATTACCGAGGCAAAGAATGGGAATCTGATTGTGATCGCCGTGATTCCAGTAAAAAGTATGAAGATCGCCCTCGTGAAGATTAAGGTTAAAGAGCTTATAGCAGAGATAGCAAAGGCGATATAAAAACGCTTAATTAGCCTTATAATATAGTCGGGAGACAGCGGTGTTAATAGATTTCAAGAAGCATGAGATAAAGTTTAAAATTGTTTATTACGGCCCTGGTTTAAGTGGAAAGACCACAAATATTAAGAAAATTTACGAAAGATTTATGGGTAAGAAAGGTCAACTCTTGTCCATCGATACTAAAGGTGAAAGAACCCTGTTCTTCGATTTACTCCCCCTTGAACTTCCTATATTGAAAGGATATAAAACCATATTCAGTCTTTACACTGTTCCAGGTCAGGTGTTCTATAAACAGGCGAGGAAGCTGGTTTTAAAAGGCGCAGACGGTGTTATTTTCGTTGCTGATTCAGATAAAGAAAGGCTTGAAGAAAATATTGCTATATACAAGGAAATGCATGATACCCTTCAAGAATTTGGGATGTGGAGTGCAACCAGAAGAGTTCCCATTATTGTCCAATACAATAAGCGGGATCACCCCGATGCATTGCCTGTGTCGGTACTTGAAGAGAAGGTTAACATTTACAAGTATCCGTATGTTTTAGCAATAGCAACAGAAGGCAAGGGTGTTTTTCAAACCTTACAAATGATGATTAATGAAGTAGTGAAGAACTCATTGCGTCAACAACAACTAAGTTTTTTACTTCAGCAAAAGAAATAACTAACCGGCATCCAAAAGTATTTGGAGATTACTATCGTTTCCTATATTTTTATTTTTAATGTAAGGTCTGCTTGGGAATTTTGAAACGCTTTACGGTAAAGCCTCTTTGAACTTAGGTGCAAATTTCCCCATTAATATTTTGGTGACTCCCCAATTCCCTTTTCTTGTCAAAACGACAATATGTACATAGTTGGAATTTGGTATGATTCTTATAATAATGAAATGGTCGCTTGTGGTGAGAAGCATGTCTTCACAGGCGCCAAGACCGGCGTTTTCAGTTGCGGACATTGCCTTTCTTGCTACTTCTGTAAGAAAAGCAAGAGGAACAGTGACATCAATTGATTCGTCCGTTGTGTGCCCCGTGATAGGAATAGCATCGTCCAGATTTACTATCATCGACATGAGTACTTCGTCTACATTGTTGAGAAATTCTTGCATTACATCATCAATCTTGGCCATTTCTTAAATTCCTCCTTTTTCTTGAACTTTTCTCAAAGCCATTCTTTCAAAGATTTCCCAATTTCTTCCACCCTCACCGCCCGAGGCAATGCCCTTCATTCTTAACTCAAGTATTTCTCTCTTTGTTGCATATGCCAGGGCGGTTTCTTCTGATATATAACCCAATTTGTACCAGTAATATAAAGATTGGTCAAAGGTTTGCATTCCATAAGGTATATAACCGTCAGCAATAGCATCAAAAATCTCATGGGTTCTCTTAGGATCAAGGATCATTTCTCGAATACGCGCTGTGTTTACCATAACTTCACAGGCGGGGATTCTTCCAGGTATATCATCCCTTGGTATGAGCCTTTGGGAGACAATTGCCTTTAGTACGGATGCAAGTTGGTGTCTTATCTGCTCTTGCTGATGTGCAGGGAAAATACTTATAATTCTGTTGATTGTTTCTCTGGCATCGAGCGTGTGTAAGGTTGATAAAACTAAGTGTCCTGTTTCAGCTGCAAGCAAAGCAATGGAAGCGGTTTCTTCATCCCTAATTTCTCCAACCATTATTACATTGGGGTCCTGCCTAAGAGCCTCCCTGAGTCCATCTGCAAAGCTAAGCACGTCAAGGCCGACCTCTCTCTGGCTTATAATGCTCTTAATATCTCTTAAAAGGTATTCAATAGGGTCCTCAATTGTTATAATGTGTACTGCTTTGTTAACATTGATATGGTTTAAAATAGCTGCGAGAGTTGTAGATTTTCCAGAGCCTGCAACACCTGTAACAAGAATCAGTCCCCTATCCTCCATGGCTATCTTTTCCAGGACGGGAGGCAGGTTTAAATCTTTGATGGTTTTAATAAGAGGTGGTATTGCTCTTATGGCAAAGGACCATGTTCCTCTCTGGCTAAATATGTTAACCCTGAATCTACCGATATTTGGAAAGCTAAAGGCGACGTCAACGCTATACCTCTCTCTCAGTTCTTTTTGCTTGGCAGGAGTTAGGTAATTTCTTATAAGTTCTTCAGTATCTTCCCTCGTAACAACAGGGTAATTATCTCTGAAGTATAGCTTTCCGTAAATTCTGAAAATTGGCGGATGTCCCACTTTTATGTGGACATCCGACGCTTCTTTATCTTTTGCATCTAACAAAAGTTTCTCTAAATCAATTCCCATAGTTTTAAAATTTTAACTTTTTTCTCGTTTAAAGTCAATTGAATGCCGCTTTCTATTGTAAAATTGGTCTTAATGTACATAGCCTCCAACTAATTTTAACTGTTTTGCTTTGGAAAATCGTTTTCCAAAATCAAGGGTGTGCCATAGAATCCGAAGGTTTCTCGAAGCTTATTTTCAATGTATTTCAACTCGTTGTTTTTAAGCTTTGTATCGGTTAATATCTTAAATTTCGGAGGTCTTACATCTTCCTGAGTGAATTTGATTATGGTTTTTGAAAAGGGAAAGTTCTTTGAGAGGGAATATTGAAATTGCTGAACCTCTCTTTTACTCAATTTCCTTTCCCATGACTTTTTAGCTTGCTTTATGACCTCCTTAAGCAAACTTATCCCTTCACCTGTTAAAGCAGAGGTGAAGAGCATCGGGGCGAAGTTTATAAAATCTAATTCTTTCTTAAAGTAGTCGAGCACTGCGGATCTTTTTTCTCTCGGAATAAGGTCGCACTTGTTTAACGCCACGACTATCCCTTTTTTTTCTTCAATGATGAGGTTTGCGATTTTTTTGTCGATGGCCGTGACTTCTGCCGAGGCATCAATAACGAGTATCGCAACTTCTGCGTATCTGAGCGACCTTTCACTTCTAACAGCCCCGAAAAGTTCTATAGGGTCTTTGTATTTTCTCCTGATTCCAGCTGTGTCTATAATAATAAATTCTTCGGTTTCTATATCCACTGCATCCCTTGTAGTACCAGGAATTTCAGAAACTATGTTTATTTCGTCACCGCAAAGGGCATTGAAGAGAGACGATTTTCCTACGTTAGGTTTACCAACAATTGCTATCCTGGTTTTTTCTGGTTTTCCTTCTTCTACTTCTTCAAGAAATCCCTTTTCTTTTAGTTTCGCCTCGATAATTTCAATTAGTTCTTGCAGTCCGGTTCCGTGGGCAGCGGATATGCCAACGGGCTCTCCAAATCCAAGACTAAAGAAGGAATAAAGGTCTTTTTTCTTTATGTCAATTTTGTTGGCTACAATAATTACATCTTTACCCTTTTTTCTCAACCATTCTGCTATTTCTACATCGTGGGGTAAAAGTCCGGTAGAAGCATCAACCACAAAAAGTATGAGGTCAGATTCATCCACTGTTTTTTCTATCTTTTCTTTAACTTTTTCCCAGATTAGATCCTCTTCCGGTGGGTAAAGTCCACCGGTGTCAGTTAAATAGAAAGGAATTTCTGTATAAGAAACTAATTTTTTTATCCTGTCTCTTGTTAATCCAGGTTTTGAGTCTGTAATTGCAAGAGGTTTTTTTATAATGCGGTTAAAAAGTGTTGATTTTCCCGTATTTACTCTGCCTACAATGGAAACTTGTGCGTATTTTTTCATATTTCACCCTTGGTCAAATAAGGCCGCTTCAAGTTCCCTGACGTTGTTGAAAATCTTAACACCTTCAAATTTTGCCAATTTTTTCAAGTTTTCCTTGTCTATTTCTCTCATAAAAAGTAGGTGTTTTTTTCCACTTATTGTTGAAAATTCAATAAATTCCTGATTGTCGCTTGGTAAAACATAGATGGGAATCCTTAATTTCCCACCCTGACTGAAGATGTTTGTCACCAGTGTGTCACTAATTCCATGAACCATTTTTGCAATTGTATTTGTGGAGCATGGGGCTATTACGATTTTATCGAATCTGCCCGAGAAGAGTTTTGTAATTACAAAAATTGAGGTATTTCCTTCATTATTTATCTTATACCCTTCGAGTTTTTCAAGAATTTTATAACGTGCTAAAATTTCCATTGCTGACTTTGAAAGGAAAATTTCTACCTTTTCTTTATCGATTTTGCGAATCAACTCTATGACCTCATTTAAAAACATCTCTGCTCCTGTTATACACCAGGCTATTTTCATGGCACTACCTTTATAGGTACTGGAACGAAGCACAAGATGAATATTAAAAGGGATGCTATTGCGAGGTATTTTGCGGATAAGGGAAGTTTTTCCTCCCAGTAAAGGGGGGCCGGATGTCTTGACCCGAGGATAAGTAGTAAAATGGCCCAGGTCCACCAGCCATTCCATAAAAAACCAAGGGGCAGAAGGATGAGTATAAGTATTCGAGAGATTAAGTAGTGGGCCTTTTTACCCAATATTCCAAATAGAATGTGCCCCCCATCCAATTGACCCACGGGAATTAGATTCAATGCGGTTACAAAAAACCCGAGCCACCCAGCAAAGGCAACAGGATGCAAAAGAACCATCGAATCCTTTGGCACATTTCCGAGGGTTAATTTTGAAAGAATCTGAAAGATTATTGGAGTTCCTAAGGATATATTCCCTTCGCGCAGCTCTACGATTTTACTATTCATGAGTCCGTATATTGAAAAAGGAATTGCGATTAGAAAGCTCGCTACTGGCCCCGAGGCTCCCATTTCAATAAGAGCTTTTCTGTCAGTGATCGGTGACTTAACCCTTATAAAAGCCCCCATTGTGCCAATGAGGGGGTTTGGGAATGGTATAAAGTACGGGAAGGTTGTTTTAACCCCATTTTTTTTGGCGGCTATAAAATGGGATAGTTCATGCCCCCCAAGAATCAAGATGACAGCAAAGGAAAAGGGGGCACCTTTCCAAAGGTAGGACCAATTTTGCCATGGCACATAGCCTTGCTGTAGAGCCCCAGCAATTAGGGTCGTGAAGATTGTTAAAATTAAGAGTACAATTGGAATGAAAATATTGTTTTTCTCCTCACCGGTTTCTGCAAAGGTGAGTACAAAATAATCGTTTTCTTTAGTTACTTTAAAAATGATTCCACGGGGGGAGAGTTTTTGTCTCAATTCTTGTATGGCCTTGTCTGGGTTTTCATAAAAAATTACTCTGATTTTATTCTCGAAAACCTCTACAATACTTCCGAATTTTTCTACTTCTCTGATTACCTCATCCACAGCTGAGGATCTCTCCATTTATTATCGTTGCTTTCACTTCTTCTAAATTGGGATCAACAACAGTAAAATCGGCAGCAGCACCTGCTTTAATTTCTCCGAATAACCCCGCTTCTTGGGTCAAAAGGGCACCCTTTTTTGTATAGTAAATTAAAGCATCCTCCTTACTAAGACGTTCTTCCTCTTTAGGATGGAGAGTTGCACCTTTAATGCCTATGATTGGCGATGGAGGCATTGCGTCGGAACCAAAGGCAAATTCAAGACCGGTTTGGATAAGCTTTCGGAAGGGATTGTTTTTTAGATAGAATGGGCCAAGTTTCGATTCGTACATTCCCTTTTCTTGCCCCCAGTTATAGACAAAATTGGGTTGAATAGAGATTTTTACCCTTAGATTCTTTGCCCTTTCAATGTCTTCATCGTCAGGGAATTCAAAATGTTCTATCCTGAAGTTTTCACCGTTTCCTACTTTTTCGATGATATCCAGGACTCTTTTTATTGCTAAATTACCTATGGCATGGATTGCAACCTGCAGCCCTAACTCCATTGCCTTACGAAATTCTTCTTCTACGCCTTCTCTAAGGAGCCAGATTCCTTGAGAGTTCTTTCTGCCGTAGGGGAACGTAAACAAAGCTGACTCACCACCCACTGATCCATCGGCAAAGTATTTAAGACCCTGAAACTTGAGAAGTGGATCGCCAAATCCCCTTTCTATTCCGGTGAATTCAAAGTTGTAGGGAGAGGAGTCGGATATGTAGAATCTAACCCTTATTTTCAACTTATTTTCCCTGTGCAGTTTCTGTAGCAACCGGAGTTCTCTATAGGAGCCTATTTCATGGATCATGGTAATTCCATTTTTTATGAAAATATCCTGTGCCTTAAGCAACGCTTTCTCCTGTAAATCCTCGCTGTATTGGAAAAGTGAGTTAATTTTTAAGGGGACCTCTTCTAGAAAAATCCCTGTTTCGGGGTCGTATTGAGTTTGTTTTAAGTCGATTCTCTGGCTTAGAAGTTTTATAAAGGGGGTGTTAGCAACGCCCATATGTCCACAGATTCTCCGCAAGAATATGGGCTTTTCAGATATTTTGTCAAGTTCAGCCTTTGTAGGAGGGGTGGCAACTTTCCACTTCGATTCATCAAAGTCATTAAAAATATAAAAAGGAAGGTCATTTTGCGAGACAAATTTTTCAATAAATTCCAGCGTCTCTTCGAGAGTCTCAAATTTTTCTACGCTGGTTTCTTGGTTTATTCCGTAGTTTAACATATGGGTATGGGTGTCAATAAAGCCGGGGATAATTATAGATTCTCCGAAATCAGTTATTTCTGCAATCTTAGTTACGATTGGTTCTTCATCTTTAGAGACCAAAGCCTCGACAACTCCGTTGTTTATTAGAATAGAATACCCTTCCACAAATTTTTCCCCATCAAATATTTGTGATGATTTTAGTAGTTTCATGGCCTTAATATAAGTAGTTTTCAGGGTTCATGTTAATTCCAAGATATTTAATCTCATAATGTAAATGGGGTCCACTGCTTATTCCGCTATTTCCAGTTAAAGCTACAACATCGCCCTTCTTAACTATCTGTCCCTTTTTAACCAGTATCTCCTTTAAGTGGCCGTATAGGGTTTCATATTTTGAACCGTGGCTCAGAACAAGTACAAGCCCTAAGTATCTGTCTTCATAAATGTCCTTTACTAAACCGTCAGCAGGGGATCTTACAGGTGTACCAATAGGGGTGGCAAAATCTATTCCTTGGTGATTGGAACTAAATTTCTGTGTAATAAATCCATCTGTGGGGGTGCCCCGTGGAATGAATCTTTCCTCATCGTATAAAATCTTTGCGTATCCTTGGAATTCCTGAGAGATTGTATTTAGTTCATTAGCTTTGTTTTCTTTTGGAGTAGTGTCCTTAATGGTTGCTTCCTTTGGTGAAGAATTTACACTGTAGAGGTTATCCATAGTTGGACTTTTGTCAACACCAAGCATTTTGTAAATTTTAACCCTCAGTTCCTCGAGGGCGTAAAGTTGTTTTTCCAGCTCTTTTACTTTCTGATTCTCCTCGCGTAGTTTCTGGTTTTCCACTTCGAGGGCTCTTGCCTTGAGTGCGAGCATGTAAAGCCTTCCATAAAAGATTGCAGAAAAGAGGATAAGGGTTGCGAATAATATGAGCAAAAACCTGATTATTTTCCACCTTCTATGAGTTATAGAAAAGGATTTGTAAAAATCCCCGGTGTTCGAAGTTATAATTACATTGTAAATCCTCTTCATCTCTTTATTTTAATTCAGAATGTTCGGCTATTCAAAGATAACTAAGGCAAAAGCTCTTTTAAATCGATATATTGGTGCCAAAGGAACTTTTCATTACAGTGAAAAAGTGCATGTTTGATATTGTTTTTTACTATCGGATCCTTTGCATATAGTTCGTGAAGAAATTCTCTTACAAAACTTCTTTTTGATGACCTATCGTAAGGGCATTCCCCTTCAAGTTTTTGATCAATGCCAAGGAGAGTGGCGTATTTTTTCACCAGAGACTTTTCTACAAATATGAAAGGTCTTACTATAAAAAACTTACCCTGGAATAAGGGCTGAACAGGCATTATAGTGCTAATTCCTCTGGAATAAAGAATATTCAAGAATAAAGTCTCAATGGCGTCATCTAAGGTATGGGCAAGGAGTACTTTGTTTGATTTTAATGTATAGGCGAATTCAAGCAATTTCTTTTTTCTTTCTCTACTGCAAATAAAACAGGGGTTGAAAGGTTTGAGTTTGAATTTAATGTTTTTTTCTGTTTCAGCATCCTCGAGAATGGTTAGTTCGAGCCCTCTTTCTTGGAGGAGTTTTCTAAGTTTATCCTCATTTAGTAGAGGTTTGAAATGATTGTTAACAAATACGGGGTATATCTTCAGACTCAACCTTCTTTGGGTGTTGTATTGTGTAATGATATCCGTTAGTGTGATACTGTCATATCCTCCTGAAATTCCAAGTACTATAACATCGTGTTGCTGAAAAAGCTTTAAATTTTCATCCAGGACTCTGATGTATTTTAAAAGTTTGCCTCGAAGGCTGTGAAGTTCTGATTTCATGTTTATTATTATGTGCCAGAAGAAGGGTACATGTGTAAACAGTTATGGAACTTGTAATTTTCTGTACTGATGTTCTATGTTTTTCGTTTTTTGCATTGTCCTATCTTTCGATAAGTAAAAATGGCACTCTTAAATGTTTTTATAATTGTTTCGCATTATTCTATTGGGTATTTGCTACCCTTTAGCACAGGGTGTTTCTGTGAAGTTTGATTTGAGAGGTAAATTTAGCATCTCATCCGTACTTTCTGGGCGGCAAAGAGAGAGGACCTATTCAGAATGATACAGATTACGCAATTCACGATGCCATCGGTGATTTTTATTGGGTAAAAGTGGGTTGAGGCTCGAGTATGAACTTGGATATAAAAGGGGGATAAAGCCTTATCTTGCTCTTGGGGTTGGTGGCAATGCCGAGAAGTTATGGGTCTTTGATGGTAGTTCTCACTTGGGGAAATCTTATAGCTATTCTGCTCCGGGAGGAATCGGTGCAATTGGCCTTGATATTTATCCTTTCACTTTGTTGAAAAGTCTTTTTGAAGAGGCGAGGGTGAAAGAAGAGATGGGGAAAATCGAAAAAGACTTTTCTTTAAGGCTCAAATTGATCAATATTTACTATAGAAAAATTCGAGGAGAAAGGTCAAAAATTCGGTGAACATTTTTAAGAGTATCACAATGCCTATATATCGATGGGTATAGGTTTTTTTCTACCATTTTTGAATTTTTTGACTATACAGGGGTCTTGTAGTAAAATAAAATCACTTCCTTTAAAAGCCGGGGTAGCTCAGTAGGTAGAGCACAGGACTGAAAATCCTGGTGTCCCCAGTTCGATTCTGGGCCCCGGCATTTTTTAATTGGGGATTTTAATATTTCTAAAAAATAAATAACTCAAACCTCAAAAGATTCAAATTAGCTGAAATTCGAAAAAGCCCGTGCTTTTAACCTATATTGATGTCCTTTTCAGACCATTCTATATCTTTTGGTGATTCAGCTGTCCACTGGAAGTACTGAATAAGGGTGTAAATTATGAAGGATACAATAACTATAAGGATGGGTACCAGGATATACCATACTACAGATTTTGATTTTTTCTCCCTCACTTCTTCCATCTTGCCTCCTTTTGCTAACGTTTTAATTATTGTACAATTTGCTTGAAATGTCAAGAGAATAGGGAGAAAATGTACAAGTTATAGTTTAATCACTGTCGTTATGAATTGAAATTCCGGTAAATAGGCATTAAAATAGGAATTAGAATGAATGACAAGATAATCGTAAAAGGTGCGAGGGTACATAACCTCAAAAATATTGATGTTGAAATTCCCAAATATAAATTTGTGGTTATTACTGGCGTTTCAGGTTCAGGAAAATCATCCCTTGCCTTCGATACCATATATGCTGAAGGTCAGAGAAGGTATGTAGAATCTCTATCATCTTACGCGAGGCAATTTCTCGGTTTAATGGAGAAGCCAGATGTAGATTTTATTGAGGGGCTTTCTCCAGCCATCTCCATCGAACAGAGAAAAGGTGGTTGGAATCCGAGGTCCACGGTGGGAACAGTTACGGAAATCTATGACTACTTAAGATTGCTCTTTGCTCGGATAGGCGTACCCCATTGCATCCATCATAATGTGCCCTTAGTAAAGAAGACCCTCGATGAGATTGTAGATGAGATTTTGAATCTTCCTCAGGGGCAGTATGTTCAAATTCTCGCCCCGGTGGTGAGGGGTAGAAAAGGAGAATATAAGGACCTTTTTGAAAGGTATCTTAAAAAGGGATTTCTAAGGGCCTATGTGGATGGAGAGCTTGTAGAACTAGAAGACCCACCAGCTCTTGAGAAATATAAGACCCATGTTATTGATATCCTGGTTGATAGGGTAAGTGTGGACAAAGAAAATCGCAGTCGGATTTCTGAGTCTGTGGAGACGGCTCTTAAAGAAGCCGATGGCCTTGTTAAGCTTAAATTTGAGGATACGGGAAAAGAGGTAGTATATTCGGAAAAATTGATGTGTCCAATTTGTGATTTTTCCATGGAGGATCTCGAGCCAAGGATCTTTTCTTTTAACTCTCCCTATGGTGCCTGCCCCGAATGCTCGGGTTTGGGTGTTAAGTTGGAAATTGATCCATACAAGCTTATAAATTCTGAGGATCTTTCAATTCTTGAAGGCGCCATAAAACCATGGGGGGAACCGAATCCATTTCTCGAAGAGAAACTCTTGAGGCTCGCTAAGGAAAAAAAGGTGGACCTTGATACCCCATGGTCTGATTTGCCCCAGAGTTTTAAGAATTTGATATTGTACGGAACTGAAGACCCTTCAAAGGACTATTATAGACAGGATAAAATGGAACAGGACTACTACTATTTTGAAGGTGTTATTCCCTACTTGTGGCGGAGATACCATGAGACCGAGTCTGATTGGGTCAAAGAAGAAATAGAAAGGTATATGGTAAAAAAGACCTGTCCTATGTGTGGAGGGGCGAGGCTTAAAAAGGAATCGCTTTACGTAAGAATCCGGGATAAATCGATATGGGATATTACCAGGATGAGTATATCTTCGGCCCTTGAATGGTTTAGGAATCTTAAGCTTTCTGGAAAAGAAGAGTTAATTGGAAAGCAGATAGTGAAAGAGATCATTTCAAGATTATCTTTCTTGGTGGATGTAGGTCTTGATTATTTGACTCTTGAGAGACCAACCGATACCCTTTCCTCTGGAGAAGAGCAGAGGGTGAGATTGGCCACCCAAATCGGTTCAGGACTAACAGGCGTCCTTTATGTACTTGATGAGCCTTCCATAGGGCTTCATCCAAGGGATATTGACAGGCTCATTGGCACGATCAAGAAGCTGAGGGACCTTGGAAATACCGTTATTGTTGTAGAACACGATAAGGAAACAATCCAGGAAGCAGACTGGATTATCGATCTGGGGCCAGGCGCAGGTGATAGGGGTGGAAAAGTTGTTTTCAGTGGGACCTATGAAGAAATTTTAAAATCAAAAAAATCTCTAACAGGTCAATATTTGGCAGGAATTAAGACCATACCCGTTCCTAAGAAGAGAAGAAAGCCTAAAGGCGATTTCCTCATTCTGAGAGGCGCAAGACATAACAATTTAAAAGGGATAGACCTTAAGATACCTCTTGGTCTTTTTGTATGCGTAACTGGGGTTTCGGGATCCGGTAAATCTTCTCTAATTCAGGATACCCTTTATGTGGCTTTGATGCGGTATTTCTACGGTTCGCGAGAGACTCCCGGAGCCTTTGACAAGATTGAAGGACTTGAGAAGATAGATAAGGTGATAAACATTGATCAAAGCCCTATAGGTAGAACACCGAGGTCTAATCCTGCAACCTATACTTCAGCCTTCACGCCGATTAGGGAGTTTTTCGCTACCCTTAAGGAATCGCGTAAGAGAGGGTATACCCCGGGGAGATTTTCTTTCAATGTTAAAGGTGGTCGTTGTGAAGCTTGCGCTGGTGAAGGATTTATAAAGGTAGAAATGCAGTTTTTACCTGATGTTTATGTGCCCTGCGAGGTTTGTAAAGGTAAACGCTATAATAAGGAAACCTTAGAGGTAAAGTACAAAGATAAGAGTATTGCCGATGTTCTTGATATGTCGGTAGATGAAGCCTATGAACTTTTTAAGGATATTCCAGCAATCGAGCGAAAATTGAAACTTTTGAAAGATGTGGGGTTAGGCTATATAAAGCTTGGCCAACCGGCCACAACCCTGTCGGGAGGCGAGGCGCAGAGGATTAAACTGGCAAAGGAACTTTCAAAAGTTGCAACAGGCCGGACCCTGTATATTCTTGACGAACCAACGACGGGGCTACACTTCGATGATGTGAAAAAACTGATAGCGGTTCTGCAGCGTTTGGTAGACCTTGGAAATACCGTTCTTGTTATTGAACACAACCTGGATGTTATAAAATCTGCTGACTGGATTATTGATCTCGGACCTGAGGCTGGTGAAAAGGGTGGTTGGATTGTGGCGGAAGGCCCCCCTGAGGAGATCGCAAAGAATCCCAAATCATATACGGGTTTGTATTTAAGGAACGAACTGGAAAACTCGACCTTTTAATTTTTCTACGAGCGTTAAAAATTTAAAATGGACTTTCCAAAAGTTGATTTCGTATTAACAAAGTTTGAGATCACTTAAGATTTTAGGGAAACTTTAAATGAGCTAAAAAGCATAATGAAGAGACTTCGTCATTGCTCGTGCGTCAGGCGTCAAAACTCGCAGCATCTAAGACAATTTCGGGGACCTTTCTGAAATCCTTTTATCAGAGGAAGAGTCTTTTTAAAAAGATAGGTGAGGATGGCAATAAATCGTGATTCTGAATTTATTGCCCTCGTTGCGGTTTCCATAAAAGTTGAAGAGGAGTTTAAAGAGATTATTGGGGTTTTGTTTAAGGACGAAAACGGTAATAAAGATGATGATGCTGAGTACCTTAAGGGAATCAGCAAGAACATTACAGTAGCATTAAGCCAAAGGATGCTATTTAATAAATTTGGAAGAAGCCAACAGAAAACTTAAAGACAGTTTTAGAAGTTTCATTGCCCTAATTGAGAAAATCATAGAGCTAAAAGATCCTTATGGAAAGTTCACGGTGACAACGTTGCGGAAATCACTTTCGAGACTGCAAAGAGGATGGAATTAGAGGAGAAGAGGATCGAATATTTAACTTATGCTGCTATGATACATGGTGTTGGATAAATTTCACTTCTTGCTAAGATTGTTCACAAACTGGGTCTTTTATCAGACGTAGAATTTTCGCTATAAGGTTTCATCCTGAAATTAGGTATGATTTTTAAAGGATCCGTCTTTCCCCTACTCAATATCAGAGATTATTTGCCGGTACCATGGAAGATGGAATGGTAGTTGCTATCCAAGGGGTTTAAGGGGTGGAGAGATTCTTTTAGAGGCAAGATTCTTTCGGTTAAAGGAGTGGTAGAGTCAACGACTCATTTTAGAGCCTGGAGGGATGCTTATAGGCTTGACGAGACACTAAATTATTTGATTGTTTGATCCTGACGTCGTAGATATCTGTATTGAGGCCTTCAATTTGGCTTAGATTCAAGTATTGATAATAAAGTTTTGTATTTCCGAACTCAAGGTATAAAATAAATAAGAAAATAGGGGGTTAAAATGAATTTGTTACTTTCACTGATATTACTTATGCCTCCAAGTCCGGAGGTATTAGAGCAAATGAGAAAGAGTGGAAACCTGCAAAGCTGGGTTTCCATAATGGAGGATGCCAGAAAGAGAGGAATGAATGCTCCTTCGGAAGAGCTGATGGATAAAATGAATAAAGAGATGCAAGTTGCTCGGGAAAGGAAAACGAAGGTTGTTAAAAGGGCAGTAGTTATAATGTGCGATTTCTCCGATAATGTAGGGACCACACCCGCGGCGCATTACGATTCCTTGACAAATGGGCCTTTTACCACGGGGAGTGTTAAAGAATTTTATTTAGAGAATTCTTATGGAAATCTGGAATTTCAATTCTTGGTAACGCCCGTTTGGGTGAGGTTACCCAACCCTTATACTTATTATACTAACAACAATTACGGAATGGGTGATTGGCCTCAGAATGCCCAGAAAATGGCCTATGACGCCGTCGTTGCCGCTGATCCTTATATAGATTTTTCCCAGTGTGATATGGATAACGATGGGTATGTTGATGCCCTCGTTATTGTACATGCAGGCCCAGGAGCTGAATCTACAAATAATCCAAATGACATTTGGTCTCACGCGTGGGTTATTCCTGTTACATTGATAGTGGATGGAAAACAGGCCTATTGGTATACAACAGTTCCAGAAAATGCGGGTTGCGGTGTTATTGCTCATGAAATGGGTCATAGGCCCCTGGGACTTCCAGATCTTTATGACACAGATTATTCTTCAGAAGGACTTGGCAACTGGTCGCTAATGGCTGGTGGTTCCTGGAATGGAGGTGGAGCTATTCCTTCCCATTTAGACGCATGGTGTAAATATAGGCTCGGATTTGTGAGGGTCGATACTGTCAGAAGCAATAGAATTTACCAGAGAATTCCGGCCGTGGAGGATACGGGAATAATTTTTAGACTCTGGACAAATGGTGCGACGGGCAACAGATATTTCCTTGTGGAAAACAGAAGATTAAAGAAATTTGACAGGGCTTTACCAGGTGAGGGACTTCTCATTTATCATGTTGACGATGCAAGGGCTAATAACAACAACGAGTGGTACCCAGGGCAGAACTATCTTTACCATTACAAGGTTGCACTGGAGCAGGCTGATGGTCGATGGGACTTAGAACACAAGATAAACCGGGGTGATGCGGGAGATCCATGGCCAGGTACGAGCAACAATAGGGATTTCCATAATTATTCAATTCCAGATTCAAAGGATTACGGAAATCCAATGATTACAACCTATGTTGGCGTGTTAAACATTTCAAACCCTGGTGACACGATGCATGCAGACCTTATGGTCTCCAGTTATAACAACATTAAAGTGACATCAATTTCTGTTCCAAGGGCTGACACCCTCAATGCTTCTTCAGAGTTCAAACTCAGGTTATTCAATAATGGATTTACCTTGCTCAATAAAGACTTGAACTTTAAGGTATATAACGAATCCGGTGAGCTGGTTTACGATACGACTGTAACCGGGATTTCTGTTGATACTGGAAGGGCTTGTACTGTGAGCGTTTACTTCACTCCATCCATTGATGATTGTGAATATAGTTACCGCATTGGCCTAACTACGACTGATGACGTACCAAGGGATGATTCTTTAATTGGCCTTTACTATGCCAAAAGTATAGTCAGGGGTTATGATGTAGCTCGTTCTGAAGGTGACAATTACTGGATGCCTCACATAGTTGATGGAGTCGTTGATGACCTGGAATATTACGGCTCCCCCTGGCTTGATATTAGTAATTTTCTCGCAGCTAATGGAGAAACACATAGAACCATAAGAAAGACCTACATGAAATCCCATATATTCCACGATACCCTTTTTGTCGCCTTTAAAGTAATCAGCGACAGTACCTTGGGTGATAACGATTACATAACCTTTGTTATTGATGACAATGGGGATGGTTCTTTCCCGGCGAGTAATAGCAACGAGGGTGAAATCACCTTTAGAGACGGTACTACGAGATTGAGTTACTTCAAACCATATACTTCTTCGGGAACAGGAACAATACAGACTTTAACTTTACCGCAGGCTTACACTGTACAGAACAATGTAAAGTATGCTGAGGTTGCGATTCCTATAGGGCTTTCTGGCTCGGGTCCCGCTTATTATCTGAATTTATCGGGGGACTATTCTTCCTTCGTGCCGAAGGTCTTTGTTAAAGTGACCGATGGTTCCAAGATCGTTGGATGGTGGCCTCAAAATACGCCTTATGCTTCTACGGTCAGAGATATTAGCTATTTTGCAACCCTGACTTCAACGCCTGTAAGCGTGATCGAAAGGCCTCTCCGTTATGATGTGAGAGTGGATTGGAAGGGACCTTATATGGTTCTGAGAGGAACTGGCCTCAAGGGTAAAAGCTTGAAAGTTTCCCTCTACGATGCCTCCGGTAGAAAAGTTGTTGAAAGGTTAGTCAAGGTTTCTGATTCCGAAAGCGAGAAAATAGATTTGAGGAATCTGGCTTCTGGTGTCTACTTTGCTGAAGTAGAGATGGATGGAAAGGTGATCGGGTCCTACAAAGGGGTTTTAATAAAGTAAATTAACAACCGCCTTTTTGAATCTGTCCAGGTTCTGAATTATATTTAAGTACTGTTCAAAACGGAGGAACTTATGCGAGATTATAGGGATACTGTTAATTTGCCGAAAACCGATTTTTCAATGAAAGCAGAGCTTGCGAAGAAGGAGCCGTTACGCCTGAATTGGTGGGAGGAAAGGAAAATTTATCAGAAGAATCTTGAGAAGAGAAAGAACACGGGAAAGGTTTTTATTCTCCACGATGGCCCGCCCTATTCTAATGGACATATTCACCTCGGGACTGCCCTTAATAAAATTCTCAAGGATATACTGGTTAAATATAAGTCGTTGAAAGGATTCTATGCCCCCTATGTGCCTGGATGGGATAATCACGGTATGCCTATTGAGCTCGAGGTGATAAAGACTCACCCTGAATACAAAGAACTTCTTTCCGATGCTTCAAAGACTAAGGATCCTCTTTTAAAACAGAACTTGAGAAAGGATTGCAGAAATTTTGCTAAGAAATGGGTTGATATCCAGCGGGAGGAGTTCAAAAGACTTGGAGTTTTAGGGGATTGGGAGAACCCCTATTTGACGATGGATCCCTATTATGAAGCTAAGGAACTAAGGATTTTTTCTGAACTTGTTGAGAAAGGTTATATTTACAGAAGTTATTTACCCGTGCACTGGTGCCCGAGGTGTAAGACTACCCTTGCGATGGCAGAAATTGAGTATAAGGATAAGGAATCTCCCTCCCTTTGGTTTACCTTCGAGCCCGTTGAAACCGATTTTTATCCGCTCGTTTGGACGACCACGCCCTGGACTATTATTTCAAATGTTGCCCTTGCCGTTCACCCGGATTTGGTATATGCCGTGGTTAAGACTAAAGAAAGGTCGTATTTGTTAGCTGAGGAGCTTATTGAAAGTAACAGGGATATCCTCGGTGAAGACTTCGAAATTATAAAGAGGTTCAAAGGTAGAGAACTTGAAGGCTTAAAATTCAAGCATCCATTCCTTGATAGAGTTTCGCCTGTGATTCTCGGTACTTTTGTTACCACGGAAGATGGAACGGGTATCGTTCATATAGCACCTGGTCATGGAAAAGAGGATTTCGAGGTAGGGAGAGAATACAATCTACCTGTTATTTCTCCCGTCGATGAAGATGGGAAGTTTACAAAAGAAGCGCCCGATTTTGAAGGCCTTGATACGAATGAGGCGTCGAGCAAAGTAGTTGAGGTGTTAAAGGAGAAGGGTAAGTTTGTAAAACTTTCGACGATAACTCACAGTTATCCTCACTGTTGGCGTTGTAAGGGTCCCTTGATTTTTAGAGCAACTCACCAGTGGTTTTTAAGCGTAGACCACGCTGGGTTAAGGGATAAAGCCCTTAGTGAGATTTTAAAAGTAAAATGGCATCCTGAGGAAGGGCAAGTTAGAATACACACTTCAGTCAAGGAAAGACCCGATTGGGTTATTTCAAGGCAGAGGAGCTGGGGGGTATTCATACCTGCTTTAAAGTGTAAAAATTGTGGTGAGACATTCTTAGATCGTGCGGTTATTAACAATCTTGCCAAGTATGTGGAACAGGGAGAAGTCGATGCCTGGCTCAGTAGGGATGTCAATGAGTTTACTGAAGGCAAAGTCCGTTGTCCAAAATGTGGTAGTGATCAGCTGGATAAGGAACATGATATTCTCGACGTGTGGTTTGATTCTGGAATCTCTTACATTGTAGTTTCTGAGAGATATGGTTTCCCCTGGCCTTCAGATGTTTACCTTGAAGGCTCCGACCAGCATCGGGGATGGTTTAACGCATCCCTGATGCTGGGTACTGCCTACCGTGGGAGTGCACCGTATAAAAATGTGATTACCCATGGATGGGTGGTTGACGAAGAAGGCAAAGCGATGCACAAAAGCCTTGGTAATGTCATATTGCCCGAGGAGGTGATCAGTAAATACGGGGCAGATATTTTGAGGCTCTGGGTGGCTTCCAGTGATTATACAGAGGATGTAAGGCTTGGAGAAGAGATTCTAACGAGGCTTGTGGATTCTTACAGGAAAATAAGAAATACCTTCAGATTTATGTTAGGTAACCTTTACGACTGGGATGAGAGCAAGAGGGTTAAATATGAGGACCTATTGCCCCTCGAAAAGTATATGCTGGCTAAGTGGAACCAGGTTAAAAGTGTGGTGGAGGAGGCTTACGAGAATTTTTACTTTTATAAGAGTTATCACACCCTTTACAATTTCATAGTTGTTGACCTTTCCGCCTTCTACCTTGATGTGCTTAAGGACAGGCTCTATACGTGGGCTCCCGATTCACTCGGAAGGCGCTCTGCCCAAACTGTCATCTACGATATTTTGAGAGAGATGCTTGTAGTTATTTCGCCGATTCTGTCTTTCACGGCAGAAGAGGCATGGGAGTACCTTCCTGGTAAAAGAGAGGAAAGCGTTTTCTTAGCGGATTGGCCTTCAATTAACCCTTCTTTCAATAACGAGGAGATATTAAGGGATTTTCAAGTGCTTCTGGATGTGAGAGATAAGGTTTTACTACTGATCGAGAGGGCGCGAAAGGATGAAAAAATTCTAAGTGATCGTTTAGAGGCCAAAGTTATCATAAATACTGATAACGAGCGGGTATTAGACGTACTGAAGAAATATGAGCAACACCTCGGGGAACTTTTCATAGTGTCACAGGTCTCTTTAAGTGGTGATGCGACAGGAAACTCGGTCTCTCAAGAATTTGAGGGAATAAAGATTTACATTGAACATGCTAAGGGTAAAAAATGTGAGAGATGCTGGATCTGGCATGAAAAAGTGGGAGAAGACCCTGAACATCCAGGGTTGTGTCCCAAGTGCCTTCAAGTCGTAAGGGGATTAAAGAGTGAAAATTGACATACTAAATTTAAAAGAGGGTGTCACTGAGTACTTTGAGTCCTTGGGGCCCTCAGAACTCGATTTGTTAAACCTGGATTTTAGATTGAAGGATAAGGCTTTCGTTCACACCACCGTCGAAAAGAGGGGTAATAAAGTTAAGATAACCATTGATGCTAAATTCACTCTCATTTTAACATGTTCGCGGTGCCTCGAAGAGTTTGAACAGGATTTTAACACCGTCGATGAGTATTTCGTTAAGCCTGGGCAGGAAGAGCTGGAACCTGAAAAGTACTTGAGTGATGAAGACATATTTTCAATTTTTGCCCCTGCACAGGAAATCGATACAACTCCCTTAGTGAGGGATAGTATTATTCTTTCTGTACCTATGAAACCTTTATGCAAAGAGGATTGTAAAGGACTATGCCCCGTTTGCGGAGTCAATCTTAACAAGTCAATTTGCGAACATGTGGGATTAGATAAAGGAAAAGATGAATGGCAAAGGAAGCTTGAAGAAATCAAGAAAAAGTTGGAAAAGAAATGAATCTTCTTCTTGCGATCCTCTTCAGTCTCTACACTTCAAAGAAGAGCGAAGTATTGGTCTATTTGATCCCTGACGATATTCGAGATTCTGTACATTTTATTACCTTTGTCAGTTTTAATAGGCAAAATTTGATTTTTTACAAAGAGGCTGATCACTATAAAAGCTATGCAGAGCTCCAGGCCGAAGTCTTTGATGAAAGGAAAAATCTTCTTTTCGGTAACAGCTGGCCGATGGAGGTTGTCGCATCGACATTTAAAGAAACTAAGCAGCCTAAATGGTACCAGAGGATGTTCACCTTTAAGCTCCAAAGGAATTCAGAATACAGAGTCCGTTTTCGGTTAAGGGATTCGGAAGGGAATGTCATTGCAGAATTCGTTCAGGCCGTAAAGGCTCCGGATTTAATCTCTGACCCAATCCTACTTGATTCTACGGCCCTTATGGAAAATTCAAAAAGACCGTCTTCGTCCTATGTAAGGGGCAAAAAAGGGGTTTTTTATGTAAAATGTCTTGCGGATTCTCTCCCCTTCAAATTGCGGATTGTTGCCCTAAAACCTGTTTACGAAGTAAAGGGGGTTTTAAACAGGGGGGACAATTTTATTGAAGTAAGCTTCAAAGATTTGAAGTCAGGTGGTTACAAGGTTGTCCTCCTTGCAGGGAAGGAGGAAAGAGAGACTCCATTGACTCTGTTTACCCTTCCCATTGATTTTACGACTACGGAATTAAATCAAGTCATTACGATTCTATCCTTTTTAGTGCCACAACCTGAACTGGATTCCTTCAATTATTATAAAAAGGACCCTGATTCCCTTAAGAGCTATTGGGAAAGGTTTTGGAAGAGGCGTGATCCAACACCTGAAACGGAGCTCAACGAGTTCGAAGAGGAGTTCTGGAATCGGGTAGAGTACGCCGATGAAAATTTTTCATCCCATCTCAAGCGGGGTGCACTTTCCGACAGGGGGATTTGCTACATTGTACTTGGGCCTCCTGATGAGATTGAAAGACATCCCTTCGAATTGGAAGCCCCTTCTTACGAAGTGTGGTACTATTATTACAAAAATTATCGGTTTGTATTTATGGACTTAAAGGGGGTAGGAGATTATGAAATTGTTGATCCTCCTCGCTATATTTTTTACGAGCTCCTCAAAAAGTGAGGGGGGGTTTACTCAGGTCCCCTCACAGGTTTACAAGAGCGAGGGCAAAGTAGATTTTGTGGTCGATTGTTCAAGGTTTTTAAGATCCGATTCAATCACAGTGTGTGAGTTTAGTTACATGATTAATTTAAATTCCCTCAAAAAGAAGGACAATCTTATGGGTTTTATGGCAAAGGTCGAGATCAGAGGCTCAAATTTAAAAAATCCCATAATTTCTCAGTGGACTCAAAGGACAACGAAACCCTTGAATTTTTCTATAGACAAGTTCTGGGCTTCCCTTGTTCCGGGAAATTATGAGATAACCTTTACAGTTTCAGATTTAAATTCAAAGAGCAAAGGTTCGGTGAAGTTTAGCGTGAATACATTGGAAGTGGATACCTCATTAAGTGCCTCTGATCTTCAACTTCTCCTTACATCTTATCCGGGTGAGGACACTGTGTTTGGTAAGTTTGGGTACGTTCAAATACCAAACCCTTCAGGAATATATTACTCAGGCAAAGATACCTTGTACTTTTATTTGGAACTTTACCATTTAGGAAAGGATACGATACCCTATTTTGTGAGGTATTTTATCTTAGACGAAAAGGGCAGCTTGGTTAGGGCTTCATCACCTATTAAGAGGGGCAGGGATGAACTACCTGTTATAAGGGATGGAATTCTACTGGAGGGATTGAAATCAGGCAGATATACCCTAAAGGTTCAAGCAGTAGACCCGTCAACGGGAAATTCTGTGATAAGGGATAGGGAGTTTATTTATTATTCCTCTGAATTAACTGCGCAGGGAGAAGCAGAAAATTTAACCTACTTTTATTTCATTGACTATTTTGCAACACCGGAAGAGTTAAAAGAGTTTAGGGAATTGCCAGAAGAGGGTAAGCTGTTATTTCTCAAAAAATTCTGGAAGAAATTTGACCCTACACCGAATACCGAATACAACGAATTTTTTGTAGAGTTTGTAAAAAGATGTAAATATGCCGATGAAAACTTTTCCCTTCCTGAAAAACCTGGAAGGCTTACGGATAGGGGAAGAATTTATATAAAATTCGGTCCTCCTGATGAAGTAAATAGGGTAACCTTTGGTTTGACCTCGAGAAATCGTGAACACTGGCTCTATTACTCTGGAGGATTTAAGGAGTTTGTCTTTGTGGATATAAAAAATACAGGCGATTACGAGCTTGTTTACTCTTCAGACCCCAGTGAACCTTCAAAGCCAGACTGGATGAAGTATGTTTCTCCCTCGGATCTTCAAAGGCAAAGCTTCTAAATCAAAGGGTAGGGAGTTCGAAGACCTTGCTGTTAAGTATCTTATATCAAAAGGTTACAAGATAGTTGAGAGGAATTATAGAAAAAAATTCGGTGAGATCGATATCATTGCCCTTAAAGAGGATACCCTTGTTTTTGTAGAGGTTCGGAGTCTCAGTGGTAATTTTATGGAGCCTTCGGAAACAATTACTTTCCGCAAGCGGGAGAATCTTTTGAAGGTTGCTTCGGTTTATTTGATGGAAAAAGGCTGGGATGGTGTGGTCAGGTTTGACTTCATAGGGATAAAGGGACGAAATAGGGAGATAGAGCACATTGAAAGTTTTTTCGAAGTTTAAAGACAAGTTCTCTTGGGCTGGCGCCGAGCTTGCCTCTGCGGTTGATACTTTTTACTATATCCTTGTTGATAAACGGACTCCTTGGTATGTGAAAGTGTTGTCTTTTTTGTCATTGAGCTATGCCTTTTCTCCGATAGACCTGATACCAGATTTCATTCCCTTTGCTGGTTATTTAGATGATTTTTTAATAATTCCTGCCGTGTTTCTCCTTGCTAAGAAGCTTACACCTCGTGAGATTTACAACGAAGCAGTTGCAAAGGCGGATAAAATTAAGGTTAGAAATAAAAGGCTATTTGAGTTTGCCGGAGCTTTTCTTGCGCTGATTTTTTGGCTTGCTGTGGCAGGTTTATTCATCTTTGCTCTATTCAAATTGGTAAAAGGCCACAAGAAATGGTAGATTTTTCTGTAAAGTTCTTCGTTTTTGTGTAATTTTTCTGCCTTTGTGAGAAGTGAATCTATTGTAAGTTCAAGATCCCCAATTTCTTCGAGAAATTTATTGAGTGACGAAGTGTTTTTTAAACTGGGAACAAATTCCCAGGCAAAGTTTACTATTTCGAAGAAAAGTGCGGATTTTTGATTCATGGCGTACAACGCATTCTCGAATTGGTCGTTTTCTACTAAATTATTGAAGGGATCGCTTTGTGAGATAAAGAGGCTTGCGCGGGATTTCAGAATAGTTTTAATTGTGTCTTCTTGAGGCAATTTTAGAATTTGAGAAATTGAGGAATTCATTAATTCTGTCAGATGATTATAAACCCCATTGATGGTCCTTTTCGTCTGTTGGAGTTCCTGTTGTGTTTTGTAAAACTTAATCTTAGTGAGATAAACTGTTCCGGCGTAAAGAGTAATAACAACGATCAAATAGGCTATAAAACGTTGCATAGCCTTCATCAGTTAGATGATAAAACTATATGCTACAAAATTCAAGTAGAACCTCTCTTTTTGGTCAATATTAAATGCTTCTTTCGTGTAATTGCACGGAATACTTTATAATAAAACTGCATGGCGATTTCGATATTGTTTTTTATCCTTTCATTGATTAATCCCTCGGACTTTGGAGGCCTTCCAGTTGATGCCTCAATACCGGGGCTTGCATATTCCGTTACTGCAAGATATGGCTTCCCAAATTTGGATAATGTATCATCCTTTAGCCTTTTAACACAGGGAGGTGTTGTTCTTTCCTTTGCGTATGTTCCTGAGAGTATTACCGATGTTTTGAATTATGGATCTCATGTAAAGTTTAAGAATTTGACTGCAGCGGGTTTTTATTCCAAAGGGGCAGGTTTCTTTTACAGGCTAATTACCCGCAGAGAGATAAAGTTGCCAGATAAAGAAATAGAATACTCTATTGACGAATTTAGCCTTGCGGTCTCAGATATGCTCTATTACAACTTGTACGGAGGTTTGTGTTTAAATTACTATTACGTAAGATTTGGTGAGGCTGCAATAGTAAATGGATCTCCCGAGGTTAACTTAGATACAGGAAACGGTTTTTCAATAGATCTTGGACTAATCTTCAAGTACCAAGGGATTAGTTTTGGGTTTTCTTCGAAAAATGTGGTTTCTGGCATCTATTACAGTAAATTTGAGAAAGACGTTTTAAGGCCTTCACTTAGTTTGGGGGTAAACTTCGGACCTTTGAAAATCCTCTCTCTCTCATTGGATGGTTTCATTGAAAAAAATGGAAAACCATTTTATTTCACTGGCTTTAATGCAAGGCCTTTAAAGTGGGTAGGAATTTTCGGGGGGTACACTTTCAACGATAAGTCATACGGCGGTGGCGTGGAATTAAATTATAGAAGTAGTGATTTTGTAATTTCTTACAGAAAGAAGGCGGTCTTTTTAACCTGGAGGTTTATGTTCGAATGAGAAAAGTTGCTCTTTTACTTGGTGGGGGAGCGGCGAAGGGGTATGCCCATATTGGTGTTATAAAAGCCTTGGAGGAATGGGGAGTTTCTCCCGATCTTGTAATTGGTACCAGTATGGGGTCGCTGGTAGGCGGATTCTATTGTGCCGGTTTTACACCTGAGGAAATGGAGAAAATTGCCAAAGGGGTCGACCTTAAGAAAATGGCTAAAATTTTCAACATATCTCTATCTACCCAAGGGTTTATAGGCCTTTCTGGTGTTGAGGAGTTTCTCAGAAGCTACCTTGGCTACGTTAAAATCCAGGCTTTGAAGAGAAAGTTTATAGCTACTGCTGTAGATGTTACCAACAATGAAGCTCTATATTTTGACAGGGGAGACCTTGTGAAAGCGATATTGATGAGTATAAGCATTCCCTTTATTTTTGTCCCAATTACTTCTGACAGCATTGTAGTTGATGGTGGGGTACTGGATAACGTACCTGTGCGGGTTCTCAGCCTTTTGGACGAAGATTATTTTTCAATAGCTGTGAATGTGATTCCTGCTGTCAGGCACACTGTTAGATTTGCGGATGCCGACGAAATAAAGTTGAAGGAGAAAGTTAACTTGATTGAAAAAATAGCGAAAAGAGGCAAAGAAGCTGCATTTCGGGAAGAGGCGATGGGCTTTATCTCGTACATCATTAAAGTTTCACATCTTATGATCAGTGAAATAAACTTAAACAGGCTCGAAGACTATCCCTGTGATGTATACATTGAGGTAGATTCAGGAATAGATTCTCATGAGTTCAATAGAGCTGAAGTCGCCATAAACGCCGGTTATAACAAAGCTCAGGAATTTAAAGAAATTATCATGAATAAGCTTTCTTTGGGTGGGTAAGGCGTTTTAATTAGTTGAGTAAAAGGTCTTGCCGTTTCTTTGACTATACGCTCTTAGAAATTTATAATTAGCTACTACAATGAGCAGGAAAATAATTGCAGGAAATTGGAAGATGCACATGACTCACACTGACGCAGTGTCCTTTGTAAAGCGTCTTCAAGAAGAGCTTGCTAAGATAAATACCTCTTATGAAGTCGTTGTAATTCCACCTTTTACATCACTGTTTCCCGTTTCTACCGCAATAGATAAAGGGATTCTTAAGCTTGGAGCACAGAATGTTTTTTATGAGAGGGAAGGAGCTTACACTGGAGAAATTTCACCGGTGATGTTGAAAGCTCTCGGCTGTGATTATGTGATCGTTGGTCATTCCGAGAGAAGGAAGTATTTTGCCGAGAGTGATGAAATGATTGCCAAGAAGCTTAAAGCGGTTTTAATTGAAGGTATGACACCTATCCTTTGTGTAGGTGAGACTCTCGAACAGAGGGAAAAGGGCAGGCACAAAGAAGTTGTTGAGAGTCAATTGGTTTCTGATCTTGCTTATTTGAGTGTTGATGAGATAAAAAGAATTGTTATTGCCTATGAACCTGTTTGGGCCATAGGGACAGGTCACAATGCGACCCCTGAACAGGCGCAGGAGATGCACGAATTTATAAGGAACATTTTAGAAGAGAAATTTGCGGCCTCGGATGTTCCCATCCTTTACGGAGGCAGTGTTAAGCCTGAGAATATAAGGGATATTTCCGCGATGAAGGATGTGGACGGGGCACTGGTAGGTGGAGCATCCATAAAGGTTGAATCTTTTGTTGGGATAATTTTAAACGCTTACCAAGGGGGGGAATTGAAATGTATACATTCTTAAGTGTTCTTTACCTATTTCTTGTCATAATAATGATTATTGTGATTCTTATGCAGGAGCCGAGGGAGTCTGGACTTTCACCGGCCTTTGGCGGAATGCAGCAAATCCTTGGTGTTAGGGGAATTCCAACATTTTTCACCAGGCTTACCTGGGCACTTGGGGCGGTTTTCATGATTTTTTCCCTTGTTCTTGCAACCCTTAACAATCCTGCCCGTAGGGTAATTAAAACTCCAAAGGCCAGCGAAACCGCACCCATTGAACAAAAAACGGAGGAATCACAAAATCAAGAAGTACCACAAATACCACAGCAGGGGAGGTAAAAATGAGAGAGGCAGTCGTTGAATTCAAAGGATTTCAATATAAAGTTAGGGAAAATGATTTGATAACGACACAGAAAGTCGAAAAGGAAGTGGGGGATACCGTCGAGATTTCTAATGTGCTACTTGTTCAAGATGGCGACAAAGTTTTGGTGGGCACCCCCTATGTTTCAAAGGCTAAGGTCATTGCCAAGGTTGTCCAACATTATAAGCATGACAAAGTGATGGCTTTCAGGTTCGTAAACAAAGAGAATGTACGGAAGAAGAGGGGACATCGCCAGGAACTTTCTGAATTAAAAATAGAAAAAATCGTAGTAGATTAGCCCTCCAGTCTATAAAGTGCATATAATATTCGCGATTTTACTTATTGGAACTCCTAATTTAAATTATAGCGGGAATATAGAGCTCCTCGTTGTCGGTAAGGAAGAGGCAAGGCAGGTCGCCTCCGTTTTTATCGATTACAAATACAAATTAGGTACTCCAACCGCTTTTGTTTCTGTGGAGGAAATTGAACAAAGATTTCCTGGATTAGATTTGCCTGAAAAAATCAGAAATGGAGTAAGGTATTACAAGGAAAACTATGGCGTCAGATATCTTTTGCTTCTCGGAGATTACTACAAAGTACCAGCCAGGATTGCCTACGTGAGAATAGGCACCAGTGAGATTTCTAATAATGTGCCTACCGATTTTTATTACGCTGAGCTTTATTCTGATTGGGATAAGAATAGGAATGGGCTTTTTGGAGAACAAGGTGACTCTATAAACTTAGTGCCTAATGTAATGGTGGGGAGAATTCCTTATCATAACCTCTATGAACTGAGGGACTATTTCAGTAAATTGATGAATTATAAGACACTTACAGGCGATGCGACCAAGTTTTTGTTACATAGTTCAGACATATTGGGAAATGGAAACTCCTACAAATTAACGGACAGCCTTTCACGTATTGTTCCTTCGGTTTTTAATCTTAGTAAGCTTTATGAAATCGGATCCAATATTGACGTTAATAAAAACCAGTTCATTGACAGTGTAAGCGCTGGGGTAGGTTACATATTTTCCTGTGCCCATGGAGATTTCGGTAATTTGTATATAAATCAGAGTCCCACTATTTCCTTTGGTATCACCGATATTTCATTGGTACGAAGCTCTGTACCTTCCTTCTGGGGTATTTTGTCCTGCGACATTGGGGGATTTGATAAAGACGCACTCGGAGAGCATCTCATTTTTGCCCCGTCGTGTATTGGAATTCTGTCCCAGACAAGGGATGGTATTTCCAATACGATCTCTTTTTACGGGAAATTTTATGAAAAGCTTTTTTCAGATGCCAGTGTCTCCATAGGTGAAGCAGATAGCACGATGCGACAAGCCTTTTCCAGTGAAGCCCGTACAAGTTTAATAACCTATTACTCTGTATTAACTTATAATCTACTGGGAGATCCCACCTTAATTCCAATCAAGGGAAAATACATAGACTATCGGATTTCAAAGGTTACCATTTCCGAGGATACTGCAATAGTTGTTAGGGTTGCGCCTTTGGAACCTTTGTCAAGGGTGGTCAATAAAAAATTTGTGATTTATAAAGAGAATGAAATCTTTGAAACCCGAGAAACTACTGAAGATTCGGCGTATTTTAGAATAAATCCAAGGACCCCTGGCTTTCTATATGTTTCAGTTACAGCTCCTGAAATTAAAGATGTATTTGATTCAGTGTATGTCGCACCCTACACCTTGCCAATCCAGCTTGCTGTTAAATCGGTGAGAAATGAATACGGGGATACAATCTTATTATCCAATGCTAATTTTGATATGATAATTCGTGTTAAAAACGCTTCATCGAAGTACTTTGACAGCTTACAAGTTGTTTTAAAAGGTAATTTTCCTATTTCTTTAAGGGATAGTCTTTTTACCATTACCTTGAAGCCCTTTGAGGAGAAAAGGATTATTGTAAGTGGGATGGTGGCGAAAGTAGGGAAGGAGGGAGCGGCTAAGATTAAAATACGAACAAGTTTTGGTTTATTTGAGAGTGAGGGGTTAATCTTAATTGATTACTACGTTCCTGAAATTCGCATAATGGATTTGAGAGTTTTAAGGAGGGTGGAGGATTATTACCTACTACTCAAAATTTTTAACCAGAATTTTTACACCATTAGGGATTTAAAACTGGCTACGCAGAAAAGCAACTCAGATCTTCTTGCATGGATTGACTCCCTCGGTCCTTATGATGATACTTTGGTTAGCGTTTCAGTGCCATTAGAGGATGCCCCGGAGGGATTGTTCTTGTATTATATGAAAGATTCTCTTCCAATCTCGATCCCTGGGGGTGTTACTTTATTACCTCCTCCTACTAATCTGACCGGTGCACCGGGGATTGGGAGCGTTGGTCTGAAGTGGAAATCACCTGGAAATGGATTACTTTTCAATGTTTATAAAAGTGTTGATGGCAATACTTACCGAAGGATTAACCAAACCCTAATAAATGGGGCTAACTTTGTGGATTACGAAGCGGAAGGTCTTGCTTATTATTACGTGACATCGGTTGACACAGTGGTGAAGGCAGAAAGTAGCCCCTCAACGGTAATTTCTGCCTCTCCTAACCCGCCCTATCTTGATGGCTGGCCCCAGCCGGTCTTGGGAACAGGATACTCTACTCCAGTGATCTGCGAACTTAACAGGGATGTGCCCGGACTGGAAATTGTCATTGCCACATTCTTTGATAGTTTGGTTTATGCCTTTGACTGTATGGGGCACCTGCTTCCCGGCTGGCCTGTTAACGTACATGGCACCGTTCTGGCGGCGATAGCGGCAGGTGATATTGATGGTGACGGGGAGGAGGAGGCCATAGTTGTCACAAGGGATGGCACGAGGTCACTCCACGTGCTAAATAAGTATGGTCTTGAGAAACCGGGATTTCCAGTCTCAACTCCCGGTGCTGGCTCTTCAACCCCTTGCGTATGTGATGTTGACGGTGACGGGCTTTCTGAAGTAATTATAAAAGATGGTAACAACATAAAAATTTTTAAAAACGGAGGGATGGTTTGTGATAGCCTTTACTTAGGCGGTTCAGGTACCTCTCCAGCCTGTGGAGATATTGATAACGATGGTGCCTTGGAGGTGATAGTTTCCTATTCAACAGGTTCATCGGGATACATAGGGGTTTTGGATCCGGCTCTCCGTATGAAGCCCGGCTTTCCAGTCTCTATTAACAAAGATAACATCTCAAGCCCTTCCATTGGCGATATTTTACCTGATGTCCCTGGTTTGGAAATTGTAGTTTATGCTAAAGACTCCCTTTATATCATAAGTTCAACTGGGGTGACTTTGGCGAAGGGTTATGTGGGATCTACCAATTACTGGCCCTATGCAATTTCTCCAGCCCTTGGCGACGTTGATGGTGATGGTATTAAAGATATAGCGATACCAAGTAGTGGTGGCTTCAAGGTTTTCAAAGTGAACGGTAATTCTTTATCTCTCATTTACGGTGCCTATTGTGGCAGTGGTTTTTCTTCCTGTACAATTTACGATGTGGATAATGACGGGTGTGGAGAGGTTTTTAAAGGGAGTGTGGATGGATATCTCTACGTTTACAATCGAACGGGGCAGGTTATTCAGGGATTCCCCGTGGACCTTTTCTCTTATGCCTACATTACGCCTCAAATTTGGGACATCAATGGTGATGGCGCTAAAGAACTTGTAACTTCCTCTTGGGGAAATAATCTGTTCGTTTTCTCAACAAGCTGGATTAGCAACAATCTCTACTGGCCAATGTATAAACATGACAGATATAGGACTGGTAACGCAGATTTCTTTAATCCTTCAGTGATTGAGTCAAACCTGGAGGAGGACCAAAAGGTGGGTTTTGAGTCAGAAAGGGGAAATTATTGGGTCTACGACGTAGCAGGAAGGCTTATTTTCAAAGGAAGTAAAGCTGATTTTGAACAGCGGATGAAAAGTGGACAACTTAGAATGGGAGTTTATTTTGTTAAAATTGAAAACTCAAAACATTTAATTAAAAGGGTCGTGGTAAGATGAGTGTTAATCTTGAAGAATTAAAGAACAGGATGGCAGAAATTGAGCTTAAACTGGCTACCTCCCTTTCTGATGAGGAGAGGAGGACCTTATTGCAGGAGTACAAGAAGATTCAACCCGTTGTTGAAAAGCTGGAAGAGAAGGACAAATTAGAAAAAGAACTTTCCGATATTGAGGAAATTCTAGGAGAAGAAAAGGATGAGAACCTAAGGGAATATCTTGAAGCTGAAAAGGAGAAGCTTACAGCGAGGCTAAAGGAATTGGAGACAGAAATCAAAAGGATTCTTTTACCAGAAGATCCCGATGACCCTAAAACTGCTATAGTTGAAATTAGGGCTGGAACAGGGGGGGATGAGGCGGCACTCTTTGCAGCCGACCTCTTTAAGATGTATTTGAAGTACGCGGAGAAGAAGCGTTTTAAAGTTACAATCATTGACTCCCATCCCACACCCCTTGGTGGCTATAAGGAGATTTCCTTTATTGTTGAGGGGTCCTATGCTTACAGACTATTAAAATACGAATCGGGGGTTCACAGGGTGCAAAGAATCCCCATTACCGAGACTGGCGGAAGGATTCACACATCAACTGCCAGTGTTGTGGTTTTGCCCGAGGTAGAAGAGGCAGAGATAGAAATTAACCCTGAGGATTTGCGAATTGATACCTTTCGTGCTGGAGGCCCTGGTGGTCAGTATGTAAATATGACCGATTCTGCGGTTCGAATTACCCATATTCCTACGGGCATTGTGGTTGTATGCCAGGATGAACGGTCTCAGCACAAAAATAAGGCAAAGGCATTAAGGCTCCTTAGGGCTAAATTAAAGGACCTCGAACAGAAAAAGATGGAAGAGGAATTGCGAATAAAGAGAAAAACTTACATAGGTACAGGTGACAGAAGCGAAAAGATAAGAACTTACAATTTTCCGCAAAATAGGGTTACTGACCACCGGATAGACCTCACCGTTTACAGGTTAGACGACATTTTGAACGGAGATCTCGACCTCATTGTTGAGAAGCTTCTTGAAGCTGAGGAAAAAGCGAAACTTGAGGCTCAGGGAACTTTATAGTTACCTTATCGGAGTTATCTCTCAGGTCTCACGGGAGGCAAAGGCGGAAGCAAAATGGATTATTGAAGAAGTTTTCGAAAATAAATTTGATTTTTTGATTTTGGAAAATCCCGAAGTTAGCAAGGAACTTAGCAGAATTCACAATATTGTAGAAAGAAGGGTGAAGGATCGTATCCCCCTCCAGTACATATTCAAAAAGGCCTTCTTCTTCGGATTCGAAATTTACGTGGATGAAAGGGTTTTGATTCCAAGATACGACACCGAGGTGGTTGTAGAGTATGTGCTTAATACCTTTAATGGTAAAGTAGTCCGTTGGCTTGACTTGGGTACGGGAAGTGGAGCGATAGCCCTTGTGCTGGGAAAACATTTAAACGGCTTTGGTGTGGCGTCGGACCTTTCCATGGACGCTTTAAGGGTAGCAAGGAGGAACCTGACTAAATATGGTGTAAAAGTTCCTTTATTGAGGGCGGATGTTCTTTCTGCTTTTAAAGAGTCATGTTTTGATCTAATATTGACAAATCCTCCTTATATTTCCTACAAAGAACGTTTGAATCTTTCTCCGGAGGTTCTTTCCGAACCCCCATCTGCTCTCTTTGGAGGCGAGTTTGGTCATGAACTCACGGAGAGAATCCTATCAGAATCCCTTCGGGTTTTGGTTCCTGGTGGTAGCATTATAATTGAAACATCACCGATGTGCTTTGAAGCTTTGCAAAGAAGTGAAGAGTGGAATTTTTTTATTTTAACGAAGGAAATATACGACCTGTCCGGTGAATTGAGGGGTATTCATCTCGTTAGAAAATCCTGAAATGGAAGATATTAAGTCAAAGTTAATACAGCGTATTGCCACTCACATTAAAGACTTTCAATATGATGATGCTTTAAAAGATATTAAAACTTATTGGAGGGCCTTTAGAGGTAAAGACAAAGAGCGAATTCTTTTTCTTAAAGGGTATCTGAGTTTAAAGGCTGGAAAGCCGGAAGAGGCGAGAAAGATTTTCTCTCGGCTTTTAAAAAACGCCCCTAATAAGTCTATATATCACTTTTTCCTTGGACTTTCCAATATGGAGCTCGTAGACTACAAGGAAAGCTTGGAAAACTTTTCCCGCGCTCTCTCCATATCTCCCGAAAGCTTTGAGTATTTAAAGAATTACGGTTGGTCGATGGTTATGCTGGGTAAAAAGAAAGGCCTATCGATTCTCAAGAAACTTTACGACAAAAACTCTGAAGATATAGATTTGCTTGTGAAGTACATTTTTGCACTTTTGAAATTTAATAAAGTAAACCAGGCAAAGTGGCTCTCAGAAATTGCATTAAGAAAGTATCAGGATGAAGAGTTACAGGATTTACTTGGTGCTATAAAAGATTTTCATTCCTATGAAAGTACGTTCCTCTCGGAAAAGGAAGAAAAAGTGCTATTACTCCTGCAGCTAAAATCGGGTCTTGAACCTGAAGTTTTGGATGGTTTGACCATCCTCTTTCTCACCTTGAAAGACGGCGCTTTTAAAAGGATAGTGAAGCCTCACCCCTGGGCTGCTGCCCTTGAAATTACAGGACGCTTGATATTAGGTGATGGGAAGGTCAATGTAAGAGAAATTTGTAAAAAATATAATGTGAAAGAGGAGCAGGTGGATAGGATTTTAAAGAAGATTTTAGAAGCGGGGGTTTATTAAATGATGAGGATCTGGCAGCTAAAAAATTTATCCAAAGAGCTATACTTTCAATTCCTCATAGAGAAGCCTTTTGTAATCTACTTTTCCACTAAAAGAATAGCAGATATTCATCGCACTTTGAACCTCGTCCCTTACGTGGAATTGGAGCAGATTCATTCAAAAACCATCTGGAAGGTAGACTCTCCTGTACCTCCCAAAGAGCTCTCCGGCGACGGACTTATAACTTCAAAACCCGGGCTTTATCTCGTTATTAAAGTGGCAGATTGTTATCCTCTTTTTATTATTGATCCACTGAATATAGCCTGTGGGGTGTTTCACGTGGGGTGGCGTGGGTTAAAGGAGGGAATCGTAGAGGAGGCTGTAAGTAAATTTACCGAGTATTTTCACAGTCAGCCAGAGAATCTTATTGCGGTGTTTGGGCCAGGCATAAAGGCTGAAAACTATGAGGTAGGCGAAGAGTTCAAGAGTTATTTTCCAGGTTCTGTTATTGAGAAAAATTCCAAATATTACTTTGACATTTTTCAAGTTGCCACTAATAAGCTTAAAAGGCAGGGAGTTAAGGAGATTTACGGCCCTCCTGCAGATACCTTCTCCAATCCTGATCTCTTCCACTCAAAGAGAAGGGACGTAGAATTAAAAGGATTAAATAGGGCCATCATTGGTATTGAAAAGGATTTGAGCTTACAGACTCTTATTGAAGATAGTGCCTACAATTTGTAGCTTTAGATAAGGTTTAGTGAATCCTTTAAAGCTTTTAAGTGTGATTCAAAAGGTATCTCGGGTAATTCTCCAATGGGGAAAAATTTAGCCTCTTCTGCATCGTCTCCAGGTTTTGGTTCCTCAGAGGAAAAACCAAGGTAAGCAATTACAAGGACGCTTTCGTACCTTTTGCTTTTCTGTTCATAAACGTTTATAAGCGTGAATTTTTCTACTTTCAATCCCGTTTCTTCATAAAGTTCCCTTAATGCCGCCTCCTCAGGTTCTTCGCCGATTTCAATAAATCCCGATGGTAGTGCCCATTTCCCCTTTTGGGGTTCCTCTTTCCGTTTGATTAGGAGCACTTCACCGACGTCATTGAAAACGATAATTACCACAACGGGCACGGGATTTTTGTAGAGAAAAAGATTACAGTTACTGCAGTAGTATCGTAACCGTCCGTTTTCTTCCTTTTTCTCTATAGGGTTTCCACAGTAAGGACAAAATTTGACTTCCCTTTCAAAGCTTATCATCGTGTAAATTTTAAAGTTTTGCTTCTGTTTCCGCAATTAGGCAAGTTTTGCCTTCCTTTTGAGGTTGACTATTTGTTAATGATGCCTTAAATTCTTAAACATGAAAAAATCCATTGTTTATATAGTACTGACAATTTTGGTGGTTCAGGGCGGATACGCCCAGTATGGCTTTACGGTCAACAATAACCTGTTTTTTACCGAGGATCCTAACATAATACCCTTTGGAACGTTATCCATTGAACCCCTTAAGACTGTTTTTTCCTATGGGAACAGCGACACTGCCTCTTATACGACCTACAGTCTATATAATACGTTAAGATTTAATGTCCTTGATTATATAGAGCTCGGAGTGTCGATACCATTTTTAATAGACAGAATGGCAAAAGGTTCCCAGGTCTACTTTTCCAGGGGACGGGGCGATATTTTGGTCAACATAAAGTATAACTATCCTGTTAGTGAGAATTTCGCCTTTGCCATATCTCCCTACCTTTCGATACCCTTTGGCCGTACAAGAACGGTCGAGATTGATTCTGCAAGGCCAGATACCATGTTTCAGGGTGGGATTTTACGCGATTTTACGACAACCTCCTACGATTATGGAGTTAAATTCATAGGAGGTGCAAAGGTTAGGGACTTCTCCTTTAATCTAAACTATGGTTATTATTCCTCCTACAGGCATCTTTTAATCAAAAATCCTTCAGAATTTCATCTCTTAGGTGCTTCAGTGATTTACAACTTTGCTAATTTCACACCTTTTGCAGAGCTTCTGCTTGGATTTTACAGCAAGGGGAACTTTGGTAAGGCCCCTTCTTACTTAAGTCTCGGTACAAAGTTTGATATCAATCCTTTCCTCGACGCAAAATTCTCCCTTGGTTTCCCCCTTGTCAAAAGAGAACCCATTAGCCCTGTGACACCCGACGATCCAAGTTACCCGGGTTTAATATCGAGTTTTCCCAATTATAGAGAGGGGGTTGTATTGTCTTTTGGGGTAGGGGTTAAGAATATCGTTTACAACAAGCGTTCTACTGCGAAGTTAACAGTGATAGTGAAGGATCGTTCTACGCAGGAGTTTGTTGAAAACTGCCGGATCAAAGTGGGCACGAGGGATTACTTCTCACCGTCAGGGGTATTGTATATTCCTTCGGTGAAATCAGGGATTCAGAATTTAAAGGTTTTTGCTGATGGATATTTGGATGTGGATAAGTTTATTGAAATCGAGGGGAACACTAACACAAAGGTTGAAGTATTGCTGGTTAAAAAATCCATCCCCGTGGTTTTAAGGGTTAAAAATAGCAAAATGGAAGTTCTGAAATCCGCAGTAGCTTTAATTTCGGTCGAGGAAGGGGTAAACACGGTGATGGCTGATCCTAACGGTGTAATTCGATACGTTATGGATAGAAGCAGACCTTTGAGCATCTATGTCTCTGCCCCTGGCTACTTAGGAGAAAACTTTTACATAGACCCCTCCCTGGAGAGGGACTCTATCGTAATTGATGTAGTTCTTAAGGAAGAAAAAGACGAAGTAGCCGTATTGCCGATTATTTACTTCGATGTTGGAAGTTACAGAATTAAAAAGGAATTCTTCCCCTTCTTAGATATTGTGGGTAGGTATTTAGTAAACCATCCCGATTACAAGCTTGAAATAATAGGACATGCGTCGGCAGAAGGGCCTGAGAGGTTCAATCAAGTTTTGAGCTTGAGGAGGGCTGAGGCCTGCAAGAAGCACCTCGTGATGCGTTACAAAATAGAACCTGGTAGAATTCTTGTAAAGGGTTTTGGAAAAGATGTCCCTGCAGTTCCTAACACGACTGAATATCAAAGGAGTATCAACAGGAGAGCGGAGTTCAGACTGATACCCCCTGAGAAATAATTTTCACATGTATCTTTTAAAGGGTTCATTCAGAGATTTTCCTTTAGGATTAGAGGGTAGATTATGAAGTTGACTAAAATCGTGGCCACGGTGGGGCCGTCGATTTCAAACGAAAGTTTGATGGAGCGACTGGTCATAAATGGTGTTAATGCCTTCCGTTTTAATTTTTCCCATGGAACCTACGAGGAGCATTTGAAAAAGATCAATTGGGCTAAAGATTTGCAGAACAAAGGACATAATATAGCGATATTTGCTGACCTTAGTGGCCCCAAATTTCGCATCGGTGAAATAGAAGGAGATAGGATCGTATTGAAGAGGGGAGACGAGTTTATCCTGACAACGGAGAAGATCGTTGGTAATAATCGAATAGTTTATGCACCTCTTGAAGACGTAATACCACATCTTAGAAAAGGGGATACCATCTTGTTGTCCGATGGCACTGTTGAACTTGAGGTTAAGAAGGTTACGAAAAATTCTATTATTACAAAGGTGAGAATGGGGGGAGAAATCTCGTCTCATAAGGGGATTAATATACCAAACAGAATGCAAGGGGTATCTGCCATAACTGAGAAAGATATTCAGGATATGAAGTTTGCAGTTTCCGCAGGGATAAGAATTTTTGCCCTCTCTTTCGTGGGAAGAAGAGAAGATGTTGAAAAGGCGAGGGATATTCTAAGGCAGGAAGGTGTTAATGGATACATAATTGCAAAAATCGAACGCTATGAAGCTGTTGTGAATTTTGATGAAATACTGGATTCTGCCGATGGTATTATGATTGCAAGGGGTGACTTAGCAGTCGAAACCCCTTACCCTAAGGTTCCTATCCTTCAGAAGGAACTTATATTAAAGACAAGAGCAAAGGCTAAACCTGTAATTACTGCCACCCAAATGCTAAGGTCTTTACTCTTTAGTCCTCTACCATCGAGGGCCGAAATTTCTGATATAGCCAATGCGGTCCTTGATGGAAGTGATGCCCTTATGCTATCGGAAGAAACCGCAGTAGCAAAGAGGCCATTGAATTCCGTTAAGGTGATGAAGGAAATAATATTGGAGGCAGAGAAATTCAGGAAAAGGAAGGGTGAAGGTTTACCAGTGGATCTTAAGGACAAAGAGGATGTTGAGTGGCAAATTGCTCGTAGCAGCTTCGAACTTTGCAATTCCCTAAAAGCGAGGATTATCATAACACCTACTGCCAGTGGTGCAACTGCCTTGAGACTTTCTTCCTTGAGACCCCTGGCCCCCATCATCGCACCAACACCTGACCCTGCGGTATGGGAGTTTTTAAATTTATCTTATGGGATTTATCCTTTGAAAGTGGATTTTATGAGAAATCTTGATGAGATAATAGGAAAGGTTAAGTTGGAAATTTTTAAACGTAAACTTGCTAAGGAGGGAGACCTGGCAGTGATTACTGCGGGTTATCCCTTCGGAAAACCAGGTTCAACAAACATGGTAAAGGTGGAAAGGTTGTAGGAGGTGTTTATGTGGCTGTATTTAGTTATTTTAGTTCTGGTCCTTTTGTTTTCAATGATCAGGATTTTAAGGGAGTATGAAAGGGCCGTTGTCTTCAGGCTTGGAAGACTAATTGGTGTAAAGGGTCCAGGCCTCATAGTCCTTATTCCTTTTATAGATAAGATGGTGAAGGTCTCGCTCAGAACGGTTGTACTTGATGTGCCTCCTCAGGATGTCATAACAAAGGATAATGTATCTGTCAAAGTAAACGCTGTGGTCTATTTCAGGGTAATGGATGCTGCAAAAGCGGTTGTGGAAGTGGAAAACTATGCCTATGCAACCTCCCAGATTGCACAGACCACTCTAAGGAGTGTCCTTGGTGAAGTTGAACTTGATGAACTCCTTGCCCAGAGGGAAGAGTTGAACCATCGTCTTCAGAGAATTATCGACACGCAAACCGATCCATGGGGTGTGAAGGTTTCGGCAGTGGAAATAAAACATGTGGATCTGCCCCAGGAAATGCAAAGGGCAATGGCAAAGCAGGCTGAAGCGGAGAGGGAGAGGAGGGCAAAGATTATAAGTGCGGAAGGAGAGTATCAAGCAGCAGAGAAACTAAAAGAGGCAGCCCAGGTTCTCGCACAGAATCCAATTACGATCCAGCTCAGGTATCTGCAGACATTGTCGGAGATTTCCACAGAGAATGCATCCACCATAGTCTTTCCCGTACCGATAGAATTTTTTAAGTTATTCACGCCGGAGAAGAAAGAAAAGTAAATTAGAATTATTTAGAGGTTTAGGGTTGGTTTCCAGGGTTTTTTCAGGGACAGTAATAGGGATAGATGGCGTTCTGATTTCCGTTGAGGTTGATATCTCAACGGGAATGCCAGGTTTTAATATCGTTGGGCTTCCGGAGAGTGCTGTAAAAGAGGCAAAGGAAAGGGTGGTTGCGGCCATTCGTAATTCAGGTTATCAGGTCCCACCACGCAGGGTTACGGTAAACCTGGCACCAGCAGATATTAGAAAAGAGGGTACTGCCTTTGATCTGCCTATAGCCATTGCAGTTTTAAAGGCCTACGGCTTCGTGAAAAGCGAAGTGAATCATATGGTCGTAGGTGAGCTTTCCCTTGATGGGAAGGTTCGCCAGGTTAAAGGAGTTCTACCCCTTTCGTTAAGTTTGAAAAATTACTCTCACCTTGATGGAATAATCGTTCCTTATGAGAACAAGGATGAAGCCTCCCTTTGCAAAACCTCTAAGGTATATCCTGTTAAAACTCTTGTTGAAGCTGTGCAGTTTCTCAATGGAGAAGTTCACATAGAGCCGAATGTTTTTGATATAGAGTCGGTTTTTCAGCTTGAAAGTATTGAAGATGTCGACTTTAAAGATGTTAAGGGGCAAGAACATGCAAAAAGGGCGCTGGAGGTTGCGGCTGCAGGTGGCCACAACGTTTTGATGATAGGCCCTCCCGGATCAGGTAAGACGATGTTAGCAAGGCGAATTCCTTCTATTCTCCCTCCAATGACCTTAGAGGAGGCCTTGGAGACTACGAAGATCTACTCGGTCGCGGGTCTTTTGCCCAAGGATAGTCCGCTGGTATCCCGTAGACCTTTCCGCTCTCCTCACCATACTATATCGGATATAGGCTTAGTAGGTGGGGGTGCCAACCCAAGGCCCGGTGAGGTATCCCTTGCCCATAACGGGGTTCTGTTTTTAGATGAGCTTCCTGAGTTTAATAGATCGGCCCTTGAGGTGCTTAGACAGCCTTTAGAAGATGGCCATGTTGTCATTACAAGGGCAAAGAATAGTGTTTCTTACCCTTCGCGGTTTATGCTGGTTGCGGCCATGAACCCTTGCCCCTGCGGATACTACGGGGACCCTTTTCACCAGTGTACTTGCACTCCTTCCAGTATTTTAAAATACCGATCGAGGATTTCCGGTCCCCTCCTCGACAGAATTGATATTCAGATTGAAGTACCTGCTTTAAGGTTTGAACACTTGCGTGGACTTGAGGACGGTGAGGACTCGAAAAATATAAGGGAAAGGGTCATAAAAGCGAGGGAGATCCAGCTCTGGAGGTTTAAGGGGAAAAAGAGGATGTACTGCAATGCCCATATGGACTCCAGGACTATAAAAGAAGTGTGCAAACTTGATGATAAGTCTGAAGAAATTCTAAAGATAGCCATAGAAAAATTTGGGTTTTCGGCAAGAACCTATTTCAGGATTTTGAAGGTGGCAAGAACAATAGCTGATTTGGAAGGAAGCGCAGAAATCACTCCAAAGTGCGTTCAAGAAGCGATCCACTATAGAATTTTTGATAAAAGAGCACTTTTACAATGAATTTTTCTTATAGCTTTGGTCTTGTTTCTTATGTCCTTGCCCTTTTCCTTTTGGGGCTTTATCCTAAGGTGAGGATATTGCCAATTTCTTTTGATGCCAGTTTACTTTTCCATTTCGTTGCATTTTTTCTGCTTTATATATTTTTGTTTGACCGGCTAAAAAAGAAGTTGCTGAGTTTTCTCATTGCTTTCTTTATTGCAGGGGTTATTGAACTCCTTCAAAGGTTTGTACCTTCCCGTTTTCCTTCTCTTTCTGATTTTATTTATGACCTCGCGGGAATCGTTACCGCGTTAATGGTTGGTTTTAAAGGAAAGGATGTTGTTTTTAAGTTAGTCTATTCATTTCTCGGAATTGGCTACATCCCCGTTGGGCCGGGTACACTGGCGAGCTTAGTTTTTACGGTTTTTATTTATTATTCGAAGAGTATAAGGGCCATTTATGTCTGGCAGATTTTTCTGATACTTTTACCTATCGCAATTGTTGCCTCTCAAAAGGCTGAGGATTTGATGGGTGAAGACCCTTCTTTATGTGTGATAGATGAGGTGGTGGGCGTAGCTTTGCCCCTTATATTTTTGAAATTTAATATAAAGCTTTACGCTTTGGCTTTTCTCTTCTTCAGGCTCTTTGATATTCTTAAACCTTTCGGCATAAAGAAACTTGAAAAGATTAGAGGAGGGCTTGGGATTGTGCTTGACGACTTAGTATCGGGCATTTTTGCGCTTCTTGCAGTAAAGTTAGTTGTTATAATACTTTCACAGGTAGGAGTAAACCTGTAGAAGAGTTCTCCAAACTTTTTCGGGATTATCTGACCTTATATAGGACATGTAGGCAGTCCCTTTGTAACTCCAAGCGGAAATTCTGTCTATGCCGTATTCTTTTGCCTTTAGAGCCACCTTCTCTATTAAGTATTCTTCACCCTCTCGAACTCGGAAGTTTTGAATCCAGATTTCACTCTCCTTGGAATATTTTTTGCTCAACTGGCTTACCTTTCTCACCTTCTCCTCCATCCATGTTTCAAAATCTTCAGGATGCAACACCCAGTATGGATCGGTTCCGAAGACATCAATGGTTGGAATAGATGCATAATAGTCCCAGTCTATATCTTCATCATGGGGTAACAGGCATAGTACATTTTTAAGGCCTTTTTCTCGGGCATAGGAGGTAACGATTTTTAAGAACTCAAGTTTTGTGAAGCCCTTGAAGGCCCTAAGGTCCACTTCTGAGGCTTCCTCTATGCTATATCCAAATTTCTCTTTGAATTTTGCTTTACAAATAGGGCAAAAACATCCTTCTTTGTTAGTCAGCGGAGAAAAATGGGGTTCGTCCCAGAAGATGAAATCGGTTCCTAAGGCGCTTGCTGAATCAATCCATTTTTTTATAAATTCAATGGTAGAGGGATTATTCATACAGGCTCCATATCCCTTTTTGCCATTTCGAGTAACGAGCCTTGCATCGTCATTTAAAAGAAGGAACTTGGAAAAGGCTTCACCACCAAAAATCCTTGCTACTCCCCATGGATCCAAATAGACCTCGAGGCCATAATCCTTAGAAAGCTTAACGATTTCTCGCATTGTTCCTTCGTAGTATTCCATATCGTTTTCGGAATAGGTATGAACTATGTAGTCAATTCCGCTCTCTTTGATAACGGCAAGGTCTTTCTCAACCCATTCGGGATTTCTAACTCCAAAATAGGAAATTCCCTTCTTCACTCTAAGAGGTCCCCCGGCTTTAGAACCTTCACCCTCTCTTTTAGTTCTGACGGCAAAAGTTCCTTAAGTTTTTCTGGATCAGCATCAATAACGGGAAAAGTTTTGTAATGCATGGGGATGATGATGGAGGGGTTTAAGATCTTAAGTGCATAAGATGCCTCTACAACGCCCATCGTATAATGTCCGCCGATGGGGATCATAACTACATCAGGCTTGTAAAGCTCTGCAATGTAGTTAAGTCCACCAAAGAGTCCTGTATCACCCATATGGTATATTTTAAGTCCGTCTTCGAGGGTTATAATAAAACCGCAGGGATTTCCACCGGGAATGGCTTTATCGCCGTCATAAATTGTTGAGGAGTGGGAAGCCTCAACCATGGTGAAGGAAATTTCTTCTCTCCTTAATGTTCCGCCGATGTTCATTCCAGAGAGTCGGCTCAAGCCTTTAGAACCCAGGTAATTTGTGATCTCAAAGGTGGAAATAATTTCACTGTTATACTTCTTGCCTATGTCCACTGCGTCTCCAATGTGATCCCCGTGGCCGTGTGTTATGAGGATGAAGTCCACTTCGTTAACTACACTATCAATGGTTCTTTTATTTACTGGATTTGAGAGCCAGGGATCTATAAGGATAGTTTTGCCTTTCTGACTTATAACGAGAAAGGCTGAGTGTCCAAAGTAAACTATTTTGTGGCCTTTAAGAAGCATAGTACCCTCCTTTTTAATACCTTACCGTTTTCCCGTAAACATCACCACCATAATGGAATAACAACTCTGCTTCCTCTGACCACATGTCGGTGAAAAATTTCTCGTCGGCTTCCGCGAGAAGGATTTCTCCTACGAAGATGTAATGATCTCCCCCTTCATATTTGGCGTAGAGTTTACATTCCAAATATCCAAGGGCATTTGCAATTCTGGGAGCTTTTGTAAGTTTAGAAGGGAAATGTTCTATTTTGTACTTCTCAAATTTATTTACTTGCCAACCGCTTTCACTTCCACATCGTTCTGCAACCTCAAGGAGGTTTTTGCCGGGTATATTTAGAACAAACTCTCCTGTTTCTTCAATGTTTTTTGTGGTCTTGTGCCTTTTTTGTAGAGCAATGGCAACAAGGGGAGGGTTTACACTAACGGGCATAGACCATGCAACGGTGCAGACATTTGGTACACCCCTTTGGTCAATGGTTGTAACGAGTACAACCATTGCAGGGTGTATGACCCTGTATGGGTACTTTTTAATTTCTTTCATATTCCCCTCCTATTTGCCGATGCAAAATTCACTGAAAATTGAATTTAGTATCCTTTCGGGGATATCCCCCCACCCAAAGATTTGGTTAAGAGAATTAAAGGCGTTCTGAAGATGAAAGGAAACGATATCAAGAGGCATTTTATTAAAGTTACTTAGAACTTCGTCGATCTCTGACTTGGCCTGAGAAAGTAAGTGACTTTCCCTCTTTGAAAGGGAGAATTCGGAGGAAGGAACGATAAAATTTTTAACCATTTTTTCGAGAATTCTTTCCAGTTCATCGATCCCTTTCCCAGTTAAACAGGAGGTTTCAACAATGTTTGAAGGGTTAAGTTTTTTGAGCTCCTGGGGAGTTATCCTAAGTCCGAGGTCTACTTTGTTAACTACCAAAATCTTTTCCTTTGCTATGGCGTTCCATTCTTCGATTTCTCCTTCTTCAATTTCTCTTGAGCCATCGACTAAAAAAAGCACTATGTGGGAATCTTCTATGACTTCTCTGGCCCTCTCTACACCTATAGATTCAATGGGTTCAGGCGTTACTCTTAGACCCGCGGTGTCGTAGATCCTTACAGGGATACCACTGAGAAAAATTTCTTCATGTATGAAATCCCTTGTGGTTCCAGGAATTTCGGTAACAATAGCCCTTTCCCTCTTTAAAATTGCGTTGAATAGGCTTGATTTTCCAACGTTGGGTTTACCTGCTATGGCAACCTTGACGCCCTCAAAAATTAAAGAATTTCTTTCCCCTTCCCTCAAAAGTTTGTCAAGCTCTTTCCTTAACCTTGCGAGCTCACTGAGGAACTTTGTTTCATCAAGAGGCGGAACGTCCTCTTCAAATTCAACTCTGGCTTCTACTTCTTTAATGGCATTAAAAAGCGCATCGGCAACGTTTTTCAATTTCTTTGAAAGCTCTCCCTGAAGTTTCGATATTGCGTATCTTACCTGCAGGGCTGAACGTGACCTTACAAGGTCAAGGAGTGCCTGTACCTGAAGAAGATCCATCTTTCTATTGAGAAAGGCTCTCTTTGTAAACTCACCTGGTTCGGCGAGTCTCGCACCAGCTTTGATTAAGAGGTCGAGCACCATTTGGGGTGAATAAAGCCCACCATGTACTGTAATTTCAACGACATCTTCACCAGTAAAGGACTTTGGGGATTTAAAGTAAAGAATTATTGCCTCTTCTATGGTCTCACCAGTGTTGGGATTTATTATGTAAGAGTGAAAAAACTTACCGGGTACAAATTTTTTGTCTTTCCCTTTAGGTAAAATCTTAGAAACTATCTCCTTCGCCTCAGGTCCAGAGACCCTTATTACCGCAACCCCTCCCATTCCGGGTGGGGTTGAGATGGCGCAGATAGTGTCATTCAATTTTGCTTTCTTGGTGCTATAACAAGGATGGTTTTATCTTCCTCTTTGACGGGATAAAATTTAATGTCCCTGATGTCCTTGAGGAAGTCCCTTAAAATTCTGTATTCCTCTTCCGTTACGGGGTCGAACCTCATTTCCTTTTGAAGTTCCCTTACCCTTGCTACTATGGCTAAGGCTTTATTCTTTAAAGTTTCTTCCTTTTGCTTTCTGAAGTTTGCAATATCGAGCCTGATGGTGAGATTGGGAGCTTTTTTACGCAAAATAAGGTTTAGAAGGTATTCTAATTGTTCAAGAATTTGTCCATCCTTGCCAATAAGCCAGTAAGGATTCTTTGTATTTACGTTGACGGAATACCTTTTATCCCTGGGAATAATTTCGATTTCTGCTTTTACACCCAGGAGGTTGAAAAATTTCCTTAAAATGTTCTGAATTAAATCAACTTCTTCTGGCTTCAGACAAACCCTGATTCTTGCAGGTTTTGTCTGAATGCCATCATTTAAAACGACAAATTTAATGGCATTTTTCTCTAAATTTAGTTCCTTTATTGCCTTTTCAATACATTCTTCAACGGTGTTTCCAACGATGTCAGCGAAACGTTCATGTGCCATGACGACCCTCCAGTCTCTTTATAAGCAAAGCCTCTAAAATCCCCAAAATATTAAAGGTAAGCCAATATAAAACAATACCCGATGGCAACGATATGAAAATTATTACAAATAGGATGGGCATCATATACATTAGCATCTTTGATTGTGGATCGGTGGCGGCCTGTTGAATGCTTGAAAGTATAATGGAAGTTACACCCATCAATATGGGAAGTATATAGTAAGGGTCTTTCTCTGATAAGTCTTTGATCCATAAAATAAAGGGTGCACCCTTGAGGCTTATAGAGTTGGTAAGAATTTGGTAAAGAGCAAAGAAAATCGGCATTTGAATAATGAGAGTAAGGCACCCGGAAAAGGGATTCACATTATATTTTTTGTAAAGTTCCATCATTTCCTGTTGTAATTTCTGAGGATTGTCTTTATAAACCTTCTGAAGGGTTTCCAGCTTTGGTTTTAACTCTTGCATGCGTTTAGCTGCAATTATCTGCTTTCTTGTAAGAGGGAAGAAAGCTATTTTCATAAGTAGCGCGAAAACTATTATCACAAGTCCATAGTTCGGAATAAATTTGTGGAGTAATTGCATCAGAATGTAAATGAGGAATGAGAAAGGTTTAATTATAGTGGAACCGAAGTCGAAGGCGGAGGCGAGTGAAGGGTGGTTCTTTTTGAGAATGTTGTAGTCTAAGGGACCGAAATAGACAATAAAGCTTTTGGAGTTTGTGGCAAAAAGTATTTCATCCTTCGAAATTGCAAGTTTTCCAGGATTTTTAAGATTTAATACACCTGTAAAAAAGTACTTGGTTCTTTCGCCAAACCAGGTTACTTCCGAGAGTTCATATTCTCTTTTTTCTTTAAGCTTCGCTACGGGGATTTTCACTGTGTTTTTGAGTCTCAGGAGGTATGAATAGAAGGGAGTTTCCTGCTTTAAATTTTTCTGAGTAAATTTCAGTTTACCCTTGAAATAGGTAATAGGTTCTGTACTGCCGGAAAGTTTAACATCGTAAAGGTATTTATCCGGGTAAAAAGTTAAGGTTTTCGAAACGGTGCCATCTTCTGAAAGGAGTGTTACTGTAACAGGTGAACTTTTGACCTCCAAATTGTAAGTTGAGGGAGTGGTTTTGTATCTTATGTTTTGTTCTCCCCAGGCAATGGTTCCACTCTCGAGGAGTTCTATATCGCTGAGAGTTCCTACCCTTTTTATTTTGTAAGATATAAGGCCGCCATCAGGGGAGAAGGTGGCTGAGTAGAGTGGGGTTTCTACTTTGAAGAGGGTATCGATGGATGGAGTTACCATTCCCATTTGAGATGCTAATTCGGATTGAGGCTTTAAAGAATCTTGCGTTTTTACCACTGCACTTTGCTGTGCCTGCTGGGTTTTTTGAGGAGCATTTTTAAAGAATAGATATTGCCAAAGGATGAGAATGAGAAACAGAAGAAGAGTGGCAATGATAAAGTTTTGTGGTCTTGTTCCGTCGTCCATATTTTACCTCACCGGGTCATAACCGCCCTTTGACAGGGGATTACACCTTAATATCCTCCAGGTTGACAACAAAAGCCCTTTAAGTAATCCCTTTTTTTCTAACGCTTCAATGGCGTAATGGCTGCAGGTTGGGTAAAACCTGCAAGACCGTGGTAAAAAGGGAGAAATAAACTTCTGGTAAAACCTTATTATTCTAACGATTATTGTGACGGAGATTGTATTAAGGCCTCTAAGTCCATTTTTAATTGAGTTTTTAAATCTTGAAATCTCATATTGAGAAGCTGAGGATTCCCTATAATTAAAAAATGTCCTGCTTTGATAGAAAGGTTGGAAGTACGTATTGCCTCTTTTAATAATCGCTTTATTCGGTTCCGCAAGACTTTTGTCCTTACTTCCTTCGTTGCGGAAAAGGCGAATTTTAAGTCCTGAGAAGGGGCGTAACATATAGTGTAAAAATCCAGCTTTTTCCATTTTCCCTCTTTTACAAGTTTCTTGACTTCTGCTGCCTTTAAAGTACTAATTTTCAAACGGTGAGTCTCTTTCTGCCCTTTGCTCTGCGCCTTGCAAGAACTCTTCTTCCACCAGGGGTACTCATGCGTTTTCTGAAACCGTGGGTTCTTTTTCTATGAATAATAGAAGGTTGAAAAGTCCTTTTCATTCAAGGTCCTCCTTTTTGAGTTAAATAAATACAAAAAATGGGCGATGGAGGATTCGAACCTCCGACCTTCGCGATGTCAACGCGACGCTCTAACCAACGCTGAGCTAATCGCCCGTCAGAAGTTTATTATAAGACAAGTACCGTAAAAAATCAAAAAGCCTTTTCCTACCTTAGCTCTTCTTGAAGTTCGTTTACGTATTTTAAAAAATAATCACAGGTTTCCTTATCTATGTTGCAAAGCCTTATTTCTTTCACACTTCTTGCCTGATTTTTGAGGAAATCGATACAAGTGTCAAAGATGATTTTTGTACCCCTATCTTTTGGAAATCCAAAAATCCCCGTACTTATAGCGGGAAGGGCGACTTTTTCACATTTTAATTCTTCCGCCAGTTTTAGGGCGCTGAGAACTGCACTTTTCAGCTTTTCATCTTCATTCCCTTCTCCCCATTGAGGCCCAACGGCGTGTATTACGTATTTTGCTTTCAAATTGCCTGCTGAAGTGTAGACAGCACTCCCCACGGGACAGTATCCAATTTTGTCACTCTCTTCCTGGATCACTTTCCCACCTTTTCTTACAATGGCTCCAGCTACCCCACCTCCGTGCTTTAAGTAAGAATTAGCGGCATTAACAATGGCATCAACTTCCTCCTCGGTAATGTCACCGAGGACAACGGTCAAAGTTTTGTTGTTTATCCTTTTTTTAGCCAGTTCCATAGTTTTATTATTATAAAGTTTTTGGGGTGTATTTAGCAGGTTTTTGGGAGGCTGTTTTACTTACTATTGAAAAAGAATTTGACATTTTATTTTTATAAAGTTGGATTTATAATTTTTTTATCAGGAGGTGTAAATGTTAGTTGTGTTAAATTTACTAATCGCTCTGATGCTGTCCCAGGGGTATTCTATGGAAAAACCCGGGACCGTACTATCCCGTGCCACTACCCAAGGACTAACGGTGACCTACAACTTCGGTGACTTAGGGTATGAGGTCGTGGAAATTGAAGGGAAAAGATTCATAAAGTTCAAGACCGAAAATCTGGGTGTTCTTCAAGAACTGGGCAAACCTGAACTTCCCGCCTGGAGAGACTTTATAGAGGTTCCTTATGGGGCTGATGTTGATGTGAGAGTGGTGGATTTAAAAACGGAAACTATCTCTCTAAGGGAAAAGGGAATCGATTTGAAGGTGATGCCTACTATTCCTCCTGTGCCAAAGGTTCCCGGTGCAAAACCCCACCTTGTAATGGATGAAAAGGCCTATTCCTCTTCCGATTACTACCCAGTAAAGTTCGCTGATGCCAGCTACGCAGGGCTTTTAAGGGGTCACAACCTTTACACTTTAAACATCTACCCAGTAAGGTATAGTCCAGCAAAGAACGAACTGGAAGTAGTTACAAGCATAACGGTGGAAGTGACCTTTAAAGGTGGAAATCTCTCGGAAACCTATAGGAATCTTGAGAGGTATTATTCACCCTATTTTGATTATTCCCTTTCGAAAAAGATACTGAACTATTCCGCCTTCAATTTCAAGAGAAACCCAGCCCTCCCCGTGGTCTACGTAATCGTTACGCCTGCCGAATGGGTTGATACCCTGAAACCCCTTATTGAATGGAACAAATATAAGGGGTATGATGTAAGAGTGGCCACTATACCCGGTGACATTCCTGCCGGAGATACTATAAATGTTAGAAACTACCTGCAAAATGCCTATCTCAACTGGTCAACACCCCCAACCTTTGTGGTCCTTGTGGGAGATGTGGATAGGATAGGCTATTTTACAAGTAGTGAGCTTGATAACCCTGCAAATGATTTGAAGTATGAAGACCTTGACACCAATGAGTCTGAGTATTTTCCCGATGTTTATGTAGGAAGGCTTTCGGTGGCCAATATTACTCAACTCGGATACATTGTGAGAAAGACAGTTACCTATGAGCAGGTTCTCTGGTCTTCCGGGACCCAGTGGGCAAAAAAGGCCTTCTTTATTGCATCGGCTGACCCCTATAACCATCAAGTTGCGGAGGGGACTCACAATTATTGCATAGCGAAGGTGAGAAGCTATGGCATGACTGCTGATACTTTATACGCCTATTACACCTCTGGCGCACCAACGATAATTACCAATGCTATAAATGATGGTAGAAGTCTCGTAATTTACTCAGGACATGGGGCAGAAACAGGTTGGAGTGATTACAGCGACCTTCAATATAGCGTCAGTAACATTTACAATAACCTTACCAACCAGGATAAATATGTATTTGTTCAGACATATGCTTGCTTATCTGGTTCTTACGCATTGACGGGAGAGTGCTTCTCGGAGGCCTGGATCAGGGCACCCCAGAAGGGCGGAATTGCATCTCTCGCATCGTCTGTTACATCATACTGGAATGAAGATGACATTTTAGAAAGGAGGGTTTTTGACGAGTGGTTTGATACAGGCTATGTATGGATAAAGGGCGCAATAAATGAGAGTAAGTTGGAACTTTACAGATACTATTCCGGTGGAGGAAGAACAAAGAGATATTACCAGCAGTACAACCTTATGGGGGATCCATCTATATACGTTTGGACAGCAGAACCAAAGCCATTGTCCATAAATTACCCTGCGGTAGTTCCTATGGGACCTTCTCAGGTTCAAATTACCGTCACATATCAAACGGGAGGTACACCTGTAGCTGAGGCCCTTGTCTCCGCAGTACAGAAGGCACCTAACGGTACTTTAACCCAGTTTGATGCGAAGTATACTGGCTCTAATGGAATTGCAACCCTAAATATTTCTCCAACTACTCCCGATACAGTTTTCTTCACTGTAACGGGCTACAATCTCTGGCCACAGAAGGTATATGCAATTCCTTCTTCATCAGGGCCTTATGTTACCTATAAAACTTCTTATATAAACGAAATCGCTGGCAATGGTAATGGCAGGATAAACCCTGGTGAGACCATAAGGCTTTATGTGATGCTTAAGAACTATGGTCAAGATGGAGCAACAAATGTAAATGCAACCCTTAGCACGACAAACACCAATGTTACAATTACTGATGACAGTGCTGCCTACGGGGACATTCCTGCAGGTGATTCCACTTATGGAAGCGACTACTTTGAATTCAATGTCTCCTATTCAGCCTCGGATCAGGAAGTAATTCCCTTCACCTTGAACATAACTTCCAACGAAGGTTCCTGGAGTGCGAACTTTAGCTACACTGTTTATGCCCCCATTTTATCCTATCAGAGGGTGCAGGTGGATGACAGTCAGGGCAACGGGAATGGTGTCATAGACCCTGGTGAAACGGTAATATTGAGGGTCTATGCAAAGAACACGGGTCATGAGGATGCTCCGAGTGTTGTGGGTAAGATTGCCTGTCAGGATACCCGTGTGGTGATTAATAACAACAACCTCTCCATGGGTGACATACCACAGGGTGGCAGCGGGTATGCGGACTTCAGTGTAACTTTTGGAAGCAATATAAACATCGGTGAAATTATCCCCTTCGGCTTAAGGCTTACCAGTTCAAATCTTGTTTTCCTTGACAGTTTCAAGGTCTTTGTTGGTGTTCAGTACTATGCCACCAGTTTTGAGGGTGAAGACTACCGTGCATGGACCTTTGAAAGCCCATGGGCCAGGAGAAATGATCGAGCTTACGACGGGAGCTATTCCCTTGGCACCGGTCCATATCCGAACAACATGAACGCTTCCCTTATTTCTCCTGCCTTTATTGTAACGGGTCAATGCACTTTGAGCTTCTACGAGTGGAGTTATCTTGAGAATAATTACGATTACGGTTATGTGGAATACCGTTTGAATGGCGGTTCGTGGGTCCAGCTTGGTAGCAGTACGGGAGACAGGAGAAGCTGGCAGAGGACCCAGTATGTAATAAGTGGGAATCCAGGTGATACTTTGAGGATAAGATTTAGGGCAACTTCCGATTATGCTCTAACTTATGATGGTTGGTATATCGATTCTTTGAGGATAGGACCTGTAGTCTTTATGCCTCAACTTTCCTACGCCGGTTATAGTGTGAGTGAGGTTTACGGCAATGGTAATGGATATCAGGAACCTGGCGAGCTTGTAAACCTCTATCTTACCCTTACTGGTGGATTGAGGGGTGTTGACAATGTTGTAGGTTACTTGAGGGCGTTGGATGGGAATTCGGATGTTATCGATAGCGTCTCGAATTATGGAAACATAGGGGCATATACCTCATCCAGTGGAGACGGATTCCAGGTCTATATCCATCCTTCTACTTCTATCACAAGTCTGAGGTACCTTTTGAGGATAACGGGTACAGGGTATTCTGACAGTCTTGAGGTGGTCATCCCTGCGGGAAGGTATGTAGGGCCATGTAATTACGGGTACAGGGCCTTTTCAGACCTTTCACCATACCCCATAAGACCTACCTTTAACTGGATTGAGATTAAGAACATTGGTACCCAGATAGCAAGCAGTGGTGATGATGTATATCAATCGGTATCCTTGCCCTTCACCTTCAAATTCTTTGGTCAGAACAAGAGTTCCATAACGGTTTCATCCAATGGATGGGTTGGTTTTGGAAGTTATACGTCCTCTCACTTTACCAATGTGGGTATTCCAAATACTTCAGCCCCTAATGACATCATAGCCATCGTATGGGATGACCTTAACCCAAGTGCCACAGGAAGCGGAAAGATTTACTACTACTATGATGCAGCGAACCACATCTTTATAGTAGAGTATGACAGTGTTTATCATTATGGAACTACTTCACCGTCCAAGGCTCAAGTAATTCTTTACGATCCAGCCTACTATCCGACACCTACGGGTGATGGTAATATAGTGATTCAGTTCCTTATAACACCTGGCCAGACGGATTATACCTGTGGTATTGAGAACTCAACGGGTGACGATGGAATTCAATACTACTACGATGGTACCTATGCTCAGGGTGCCGATTCTATTGTGGGAGGAAGGGCCATACTCTTTACTACAGACACTACGGGTCTTGTCTCCGGCGTGAGTGAAAACCTGCCTCAAAGGACGAGGCTTCTCGGTTTATCCAGTAATCCGCTCAAGGGGGTGGGCTTTGTAGCCTTTGAGGTTGCGAAGAGATCCAATGTAACCCTTGATGTTCTGGACATTCAGGGTAGAGTGGTGAAGACCCTCACGAAGGGCGAATACGACAGGGGATACTACAGGGTCAAGGTCGATGGCGAATCAATACCTCAAGGAATCTACTTCGTGAGATTAAAGGTGGATGGAAAGGATGAAGTGAGTAAATTCCTGCTGGTGAAATAAAAGGGGATAGTCTCAAAACAAAAAGGGGCCCGTAAGGGCCCCTTTTTGTTTGAAGAGCCTTGTATTTATTCAGCTTTCGTTTTAACAACCATAACGGGTCTGCCCTTATAGTATCCACAATTGGGGCAAACCGTATGTGGAGTTATTGGCTCACCGCAGTTTGGACAGCTTACAACGGTTTTCATTTTTACTTTGTAATGCGTCCTTCTTTTTCTTGAACGGGCCCTTGAATGCTTTCTTTTCGGTGCTGGCATTTCAATCCTCCTTTGTAAGTTCAGAAATTATAATGAAGTTTTGTAGTATAATCAAAAGGGCATTAGATTCCAAAGTTGTATATGATTCCGGTATATAGCTTTGAAAATACGATTGGATTGATTTAAAATAAAAGCACTTCAGGAGGTAACCATGGCACACAAAAAAGGAATGGGTTCGTCAAGAAACGGAAGGGATTCCATTTCCAAGAGGCTTGGCGTTAAGAATTTCGATGGGCAATTTGTTAAAGCTGGTAACATAATTGTGAGACAAAGAGGAACGAAATTTCATCCTGGTTATAACGTTGGTCTTGGCGCGGACTACACCATTTATTCTCTAATTGACGGATATGTGAAGTTTGAGAAGAGAAAAAATAAAGTTTTTGTTTCAGTCTATCCCCAGTCTGAATAGTAGCAAAGCGGGTATAATTTCTATTAAAAAGGTTTAATATCTAAAACTTTAAGCTCGAAGTCCTCGTTTTCCCTTAAGTTTATTGAAAAAGCGAGGGCTACCTTTTCACTTTCTAACAAGACCTTTAATTTCTCAATGCCGTCGAAGTAAATCGCCCTAAACTTTCTTTCGGAGTCATTTATCAGGAAAGAAATGTGTTTTTCTTTATGAACTCTGATACTGTTTTTGTCAATGGCAACGTTTTTAAGTGCGAACACTGGTTCTGGATTGCCAACACCAAAAGGTGAAAGTAGTTTGTAGTAGTCCATGAAGTTCTCTTTCAAGTCATTAAGCTCAATGTCTCCATCAATTTCAAGAGCGGGCTCTAAATCAAGGCCACTAAGGACTTCAGAAGCGTAACGATTCAGTTCTTCTTTAAATTTTTCGAAGTTTTCCCTTCTTATTTTTAAGCCGCAGGCCAATTTATGGCCGCCAAAGGATTCAAGATAGTGACTGAATTTTGTCAAGGTATCGTGCATGTCAAACTCTTCAATGCTCCTGCAAGAACCCCTTCCCATGTCGTGTTCGAAGGTAACAAGAATTACAGGCCTTCTAAACTCCTCGACCAATTTCGATGCTGCAATCCCTATAACCCCGTAGTTCCAATTTTCGGAGGATAGTACGAGAATGTAGTTTTCCCTGAGATCTAATTTCAGAGCCTGTTCCATAGCTTCTTCAAAGATTGCCCGTTCCTCTTCTCTTCTTTTGTTGTTCAGTTTCTGGAGATTTTCAGCAAGTTCAAAGGCCTTTTCTTCATCTTCCGTGATAAGGAGCTCAAAGGACTCATTGGCGTGGGATATTCGTCCCGCTGCATTGATTCTCGGGGCTAAAATGAAAGAGATATGGAAGGGATTTATATCTCCATCATAAACTCCAGCAATCTCCTTCAGGGCATTTATTCCGGCTTTATTTGAATTGGTTAATACGTGGAGGCCCTTTTTAACAAAGATTCTGTTTTCTTTAACAAGTGGTACCATATCTCCAACGGTTCCCAATGCAACGAGGTCCAGGTCATCATAAAGTTCTTCGGGGTTTCTTTCAAAATAGGCGTAAAGTGCTTCAAGGAGTTTAAAGGCAACTCCCACACCTGCAAGGTTTGGGTCAGGGTAAACCTCTAATTTGGGGTTCAAAATAGCATAAGCTTCTGGTAAAATATACTTTGATTTCTTAAAGTCTTCTTCTATTTTTGTTAAATTTTGGGGATCAAATTTTCTTATGGATTTCAAACCGTTAATATTCACCCTTTGGGGTTCGTGATGATCGGTTATAATCAGGTCTATTCCCTTAAATTTTGCAGTGTAGGCGGGGCCAAAAGCCGAGATTCCCGTATCCACGGTTAAAATTACATTGAAACCCTCCTTCTCTGCCTTTTCTATTGCCCTGGGTGAAAGGCCATACCCCTCAGTAGCCCGGTGAGGTATATAATGATCTACATAGAACCCAAGCCTGTCCAGAGCGCGAAAGAGTAAAGCAGCACCGCTTATGCCATCAACATCATAATCACCATGAATGAGAATCTTTTCCCTTCTTTCGAGGGCCTCTGCTAATCTGTTGACGATTTTTTCGATGCTTTTAAGTTTGGAAGGGTCATAGAAGGATTTTTTGTGTGCATAGAGAAATTCTTCCGCAGCTTCTGGCGTTATCTTTCTTGTTGATAGCACAATGGAGATAATTCGTGGAAAGTCGTACCAAGTCGGAGGAAATTCTTGCTTTCGATAACGCCATTTCATACTTTTTATTTTCGAGTCTTTGCTAAATTCAATCAATGTTTTGCCCTATAATTATATACATGCCGTTGAAACCGGGTAAAATACCTCCTGAGCTACTAAAGGAATGCTTACGAAAATTAGAGGTAACTTCTGAGGAAATTCTCGTAGGTCCCAAGTACGGCGTTGATGGGGCGATAGTTAAGATTAAATCTCCTATTATCGCTTTTACTTCAGACCCAATCACTTTTACCTCCAAGGATAGCGTATATTATCTTATGGCTTGTAACATTAATGACCTTATTTCTTTGGGCGCTAAACCCTTATACCTCGGTGTAAATTTGCTATTCCATGAAGGTGTCTCAGAAGAGGAAGTCTTGAACACCTTTGGGGAACTGGGGTTTTATTCAAAAAAATTAAATACTCCTGTAATAACAGGGCATACAGAGGTGACACCCGGCCTTAAGAGCACAGTACTATCAGGATTTATGGTCGGTCAGGTTTTAAGGGAAGTCTCGCCTGAAAAGGTAAAAGTAGGTGATGCAATAGTTCAAATCAAAGGCGTTGCCATTGAGGGGACGAGTATTATATCCCGGGAGAAGCAGGAAGAACTTGTGAAAGTTTTTGGAGAATCTTTTGTGAAAAGGTGCCAGAAATTCCTTTACGACCCGGGTATATGTCTTTTTGATGTAGGGCTTAAGGTAATTGAAAATTACGAAATTCACAATCTCCACGACCCCACGGAAGGTGGAATGATAACGGCGCTATATGAGTCGATACTTGCTTCGGGGCTTGGGGCAATTATTGATGGTGACAGAATAATAATTTACGAAGAAACTAAAGCTATCTCTACATATTATCGTATCGATCCCCTTGGACTTATAGCCTCGGGTTCACTGATCGCCTTTACTGGAAAGAGAGAAGCAGAACGCCTTTGCGGAGATTTGCAAAAAGAGGGGATACCTGCTGAAATAATAGGCGAAATTAAAGAGAAAAATGCGGGTATTTTAATTAAAAGAGGCGGAGCCTTAATGGAATTAGTCCCTTATGAAAGGGACCAGATACTGGAGGTTTTGTAATGAAGATTTTATTGTTTCTGTCACTCCTCTCAGATTTTCACCTCGTCTTTTCTACCCAGGGCTTCGGGGAGCTCAGAAAATTTGGAGGTACCTTGAAGAGAAGAAGCGCAATGGGCAAGATAAGTATTGAATCGGATGTTTTCCAATGGGGGAAGGCGAGGCTTGTGCTTTATGGTTTTGAAAACATCTGGATGGGACGCGACGTGGGTCTAATTCAGCTTGATCCACAGGAGGCTGACTATTTACTGGGTGGTGGATTTAAGATAATAAAAGAAAAAAAGTGGTATGGCATTTTCCTCGATCATACTTGCTACCATAAAATCGATACCCTTGTAGATAGAAGCCTATACTGGAATAAGTTGAAGTTCGTTTACAGTAATCGAAATTTGAATTTTCAAACAAATCCGGGATCCCTTTATTATCGATTGGAACTTGGCTCTTATTTAAGGCATGAGAAGATTCCCTGGTTAACTGTCGGAAATCCCAATCAATTTGATTTCCTCTTAGATCTGTTTTATGCCCATCCCCTCTCGAACACAGTGATGCCCTTTTTAAATTTAAGCTTTTACAGTGGCTTAACTTTAGAATATAATTTAACACCTGAAATTGAAGCTAATTGGGGCTTATTGTTGAAAGGACTTTCGAATGAAGGGATGTTGTATTTGGGGTTTAGACCTTTGGATCGTAAAGGTTACAGAGAGGCAGAAGGGGTGCTTTATCTTGGTTTAAAAGTAAAATTTTAGGAGGTATAAAATGGGAAAGCTATTCACATCTGAGTCAGTAACAAAGGGACATCCTGATAAGATTTGTGACCAGGTCTCTGATGCTATTCTTGACGCCGTTTTGAAAGATGATAGAAAGGGAAGGGTAGCCATTGAAGCCCTCACCACTCGAGGGCTTGTAATGGTTGCGGGTGAGCTTACCACCACTACTTATGTTGAAATTCCCGAAGTGGTGAGGGAGGTTATTAAAAAGGCTGGATACGTAAGACCTGAATATGGATTTGATTATCAATCTGTTGCAGTAATTACCTCGATTCAGGAGCAGTCACCTGACATTGCAATGGGTGTTGATGTGGGGGGTGCTGGGGATCAGGGTTTAATGTTTGGTTATGCTACCGATGAAACCCCTGAACTTATGCCAATGCCCATCGTGCTTGCCCACAAGCTCGTTAGGAGATTGACAGAGGTGAGGGAGAATGGCATTCTACCTTATTTAAGGCCCGATGGAAAGTCCCAGGTTACTGTAGAGTATGATAATACAGGTAAGCCCGTTAAAGTTAACACAGTGGTCCTTTCGGCCCAACATGATGAGGAGGTCAAAATAGAGAGACTTCGTGAAGATTTAAGAGAGCTTGTGATTAACCATGTTATACCTGAGGAATTGAGGGACAGAGAAATGAAATGTTATATCAATCCGACGGGTAGATTCGTTCAAGGTGGCCCTGTTGCCGACACGGGTGTTACGGGAAGGAAGATAATGGTGGATACTTATGGCGGTTTTGCGAGACACGGAGGAGGTTGTTTTTCTGGTAAGGATCCAACGAAGGTTGATAGATCTGCGGCTTATATGGCAAGGTACATTGCTAAGAACATTGTGAAGGCGGGGATTGCAAAAAGGGTGGAAATTCAACTTGCTTATGCGATTGGTGTAGCAGAACCTGTAGCTATTTACGTTGATACCTTTGGGACTTCAAAATATCCAGAGGAGCAGATAGTGAAAGCCATAAAGAAGGTCTTTGACCTTACGCCTCGCGGAATTATAGATAGACTCGACCTTTTGAGACCCATATATTACAGAACTGCGGTTTACGGGCATTTTGGAAGGGAAGAAGAAGGTTTCACATGGGAGTTAACCGACTCTGTTAAAGACCTTTTAGAGGCTCTTAATGGCTGATTTTAAAATCAGAGATATCGGATTAGCCGATTCTGGATTCAAAAAAATTGAATGGGCCTCCACACGCATGCCTGTTTTGAGACAATTGGCAAAGGAGCATAAGGGCACTAAACCTCTTCAAGGTATTAAAATTTCAGCTTGTTTACATGTAACTTCAGAAACGGCAAATCTTGTTATTGCGTTAAAGGAACTGGGGGCTGAGGTCTATCTTGCGCCCTCGAACCCCCTTTCTACACAGGATGATGTGGCCGCATCCTTAGTTAGGGATTTTGGGATTGGTGTCTTTGCGATTCATGGAGAAAGTAAGGAAAGTTATTACGAAAATTTAGAGATAATAGCGTCGAAATCCCCTAAGATAATAATGGATGACGGTGCGGATTTAACAAAGTTAGTACATGAGAAAGGACTATGGGATAGTGTTGTAGGGGGAACGGAAGAAACCACTACGGGCGTAATCCGCATTAAGGCTATGGAAAAGGCTGGGGTTTTGCGATTTCCCGCCATTGCTGTGAATGAGTCCCAGACTAAGCATCTCTTTGATAACCGATACGGCACGGGGCAATCTACTATAGATGGTATATTAAGGGCGACCAACATTTTACTTTCCAATACCACGATGGTTGTGGCAGGTTACGGTTGGTGTGGCAGAGGCATCGCTATGAGGGCAAGGGGTATGGGTGCGAGGGTGATTGTGACAGAAGTTGACCCCATCAAGGCCCTTGAGGCTTTTGAGGACGGTTTTCTGGTCATGCCAATGGAAGAGGCTGTTAAAGTTGCGGATATTGTTGTAACTGCGACAGGTTGCAAGGATGTGGTAACTTCTAAACACTTTGAGGCTATCAAAGAGGGATGCATATTAGCCAATGCGGGCCATTTTGATGTTGAAGTAGATGTAAAATACCTTTACGAAAACGCTGTTAAAATTGAGAAAATTCGAGAAAACCTTGAAAAAATTACACTTAAAAATGGCAAGGTTTTATACCTCTTGGCTCAGGGCAGATTGGTGAACTTAGCAGCTGCAGAGGGACACCCTGCAGATGTGATGGATCTTTCTTTTTCTAATCAACTTCTTGCAGTTTTGTATCTACTTGAAAATAAGGATATTTTGGAAGCTAAAGTTTACACACTTCCTCCGGAACTGGATAGAAAAGTGGCAGAGTATAAATTGAAGACCCTTGGCGTTTCAATAGATAAGCTTAGTGAAGAGCAAAGGGCATATTTAAATTCTTGGCAGGAGGGTACATAGGAGGTATTTATGAAGCTCGCTATGCTCTTATTTTTGTGGCAAGCTTCCCCCGTTAGTATAAAAGCCTACGATACACCAAACGATGCAGGGGGAAGCATTACAATAACCTGGGAACTTGATAGTTCTTGGGTGGTTAGCCGAATAGAAATCTACAGAACTCAGGATCTCAATGCACCTGATACATTGATTGAAACTCTGTTTAAACCGGAAACCCAGTTTCAAGATTTAGGTGTTACGGATAAAAAACCCTACTATTACAAAGTTCTGATTTATCAGGGAGATACCTTGGTAGCTGAAGGTAGGACTACTGAACCCGCAATAAGTACTCAGCAGTGGTTCAACTCCAGAAGGTTATCGGTATTGATTATCCTATTGATTTATACTGCCTTCCTCCTCTATTTCATTATGAGGGCAAGAGTAGATAAGAATCTCTTTATCAGGAAGATTGCGGGTCTTGAGGCTATCGACGAGGCCGTTGGGCGCTCCACGGAAATGGGAAGACCGATACTTTATATAATGGGGTTGGGTTATATCAGTGACATTCCAACTGTAGCCTCTCTTGCTATTTTGAAGAGGGTTGCCTATAAGGCTGCGGAGTATGAGGCAGATGTAATTGTACCGTGCTATGATCCAATTGTAATGGTTGCAGCCCAAGAAACGGTAAAAGAGGGTTATATTGAGGCTGGCAGGCCCGATTTGTATAAAGAATCCAATATTTACTTCCTTACTTCAGACCAGTTTGGCTATGCGGCTGGAGTGGATGGTATTATGATGAGGCAGAGGCCTGGTGCAGTATTTCTCCAAGGTTACTTTTACGCCGAATCTCTGATCCTGGCAGAAACCGGACATTCCATTGGTGCTATCCAGATATCCGGAACCACAGCGGTCACGCAGCTACCTTTCTTTATCGCTTCCACTGATTACACATTAATTGGAGAGGAAATGTATGCGGCCAGTGCCTACCTTTCGAGGGATGCCCTTTCACTCGGTACCATAAAGGGTGAAGACTACATTAAAATGGTACTTGTGATAATTATTCTCATTGGTTCACTTATGGAAACTTTCGGTATAGGTAATCATATGCTTATTAACTTCTTTAACATTTTTTAGGAGGATGAGATGAAAAAAGAGATTCCACTCGCGATAACATTTATTTCTGGCTTCTTGCTTGTTTTAGCCCTATTTATTCCCCATAAGCCCTTTGGCAACCTTGAGGAGATCTTCAACGATTGGTACATCATCGTTTCCGGTTTTACGATGCTTCTTGGTATTGATAGCCTTTTGGAATACAATTTTAAGAAGATCAGGCGGAAAGAAAAAGATGCCCCATACTCCTTAGTTTTGATTCTGAGTTTTTTCATTACACTGATTTGGGGCGTAACAGAGATCGTAAGAACCCCAGAACATAATCCTTTCTCACCAACCTCTACCTTTTCAAAGTACTTTTACAACTCCATTTTTATGCCTTTACAGTCCACTATGTTTGCAATCCTGTCATTCTTCATCGCCAGCGCCGCTTACCGTGCCTTCAGGGCAAAGGAGTTCAACTCAGCCCTGCTCCTTGTTTCCGCAGTAATTGTAATGTTAGGAAGAATTCCCCTTGGTCAAGGCGCCGCTCCCTACGTAATTACCGTAATATTTCTCGTATTTGCATGGTATTTCTATGCTGAATCGGTAGGGATTACTGAAACGGGAACAAAACTTCTTTACATATTGGTCTCTGTTGCTTTTATTGCCCTAATATACCCTATTGGTTGGGTTTACCTGAAACAACACATACCTTCTTTTGCTGACTGGATAATGAATGTGCCTCAGATGGCCGGGAAGAGAGGTATAATGATCGGAATAGCCCTCGGTGGAATAGCTATGTCCATAAGAATAATTCTTGGTATTGAACGTACCTATATGAAATAGGAGGAGAGAATATGACGGAATTTTTTAAGAAGCTTGCGGGGATCGACAGGAGGATAATTTACCTCACAGTCTTCTTAGCGACGGCGATTCCCATATTGACTAAGAAGACGATGAAGATAGAACCTCTCCCAGAGGTAAAGAAGGCTTACGAATATATAGAAAGTTTGCCTGAAAGTTCAATCGTAATGGTTTCCATAGACTATGATGCCGCAAGTATGCCTGAGCTTCAGCCTATGCTGGAAACCTTCCTACATCATGCCTTCCGTAAAAATTTGAAGGTTATAATGTTAGGGCACTGGGCGTTGGGTCTCCCCCTTGGACAGCAGGCCTTAGAGGATATCGCTAAAAAATACAACAAGATTTATGGTATTGATTACGTTTTCTTAGGGTACCGTCCTGGTGTGGCAGCGGTTATAATAAATATGGGCAAAGACATAAAGAGTGTGTTTTCCAGTGATTATAAATACACGCCGATTGACTCTCTTCCAATTATGAGAAGCGTGAAAAATTATAAAGACATTAAGCTACTGTTTGGCCTTGAAGCTGGTGCTGTGGGTGATGCATGGATTCAGTACGGCTATGCACGATACAATCTGCCGATCATTCTTGGAACCACTGCGGTTATGACTCCGGACTATTATCCCTATATACAGGCAAATCAAGTGATATCGGTTATAGGCGGATTAAGGGGGGCAGCAGACTATGAGACCCTTGTTGAAATTCCTGGTCAGGCATCCATTGGCATGCTTGCGCAGTCAGTGATTCACTTGGTAATTATTGCTTTTATAATAATAGGTAACATTGGTTTTCTTGTTTTAAGGAGGGCGAAGAAATGAGCAACATAATTTGGACTTGGGTTGCTGCCTTTTTTACCCTTGCTATCTTGTCCTTTTTGTACAAGGATAATCCCTTTTATAAGTTTGCAGAACACGTATATGTGGGTAGCTCAGCTGCTTTTATGGTGCTTTACGTCTGGGTTTTTGATGCCTATCCTAAGCTGGTTATGGGTTTCACTGAGAAGGTAGGGGTTCAGAGATATTTATTGGTTATTCCTCTTATACTTTCCCTCTTTATACTTTTGAGATTCGTTAAGCCCCTTTCCTGGCTATCTGTTTGGTCAATTTCTTTTACCGTTGGTATGGCGGCTGGGCTTGGTATTACGGGGCTAACTCAAGGATTTCTTGTACCCCAGGTTCAAGCGTCAATACTACCTCTTTTTGTAAAGGGTTCAACGGTAGGTGAAACGATTCTTTATACTTTCAACAATTTGATTATCGTCTTCGGAACGGTATTCACCATACTTTACTTCTATTTCTCCAGGGAACACAAGGGGGTTCTTGGTGTGTCCTCTAAGGTTGGCATAACCATCTTAATGATCACCTTCGGGGCATCCTTTGGTTACACGATTATGGCACGTATTTCCCTTTTAATTGGTAGAATATACTTCTTGCTCCATAACTGGTTGAGATTGGTTTAATGAAAAAGGTACTTCTCATCTTTGCCTTGCTCTTTTCCTTAGACAGGATTACCAAATATTTTGTGGTAAAGTTTCTACCCCTCGGCTCGGAAATAAGATTGATTGGAGAGTTTGTTAAATTAACCCATGTACGTAATCCACATTCCCTATGGAGTATCTCCCTTGGACGAAATTTTCCTTACATAATCCTTGGCGTTGTTGCCATTGTTTTTCTCATTGCGTTGATTCTTGATTCTATAAAATCTAAAAATATTTTAAATGCAAACCTTTTTGCAGTTATTCTGGCGGGAGTCGCTGGCAATGTTGCAGACAGGGTACATTTTAGAGAGGTTATAGACTTTATCGATATCGGCCTTTCACCCACTCTAAGGTGGCCTGTGTTTAATGTTGCCGACTCCTGCATCTCGATAGGACTTGCAATTTACTTTATAATGGTACTTAAGGAATATTTTGCCAAAAGGAGTCAAAAATGAAGTTGTTGATTTTGATGGTTGTATCATTAACCAATCTTTATACAGGAGTTCAGTATGGTGACCAACTGGAGCGCAGAGACTTGCCTCTCCTTGAGTCCTTTGGGAAATATTACGTTTCTTTCACTTTCAACAGTGCCCTTGTTAACGAATACAGGTATCAGTACCTTTACGACTCTTACAACAACACAGTAGGACGGCAAATCACCTACGAGAGAAGAAATTATTATCTTGTAAAGCCAGATGTGCTTTTGGGATTGGGCTTCTGGATATTTAAAACCTACCTTTATTTCAGAGAAGTTGTCGATTTGAACTACATTTATGAAAAAATCCAATACAACTCAAGTTACTTGGTTGAGGATACATTAAGAATTGAGAGAAAGGGTGGTATTTCTGAGGGTGGTCTTGTTGTTTCCCTTAATTTCTCAGGTTTTAAAATGGCTACGGGACTTGGCCTCCTGAAGAAAGATATGCCCTCGTCAGTTCAAAGGTCTGTAAGGCCTGTAGCGGCCTTTGGATATTCTACAAAATCCTTTGGAATTTTAACCCAGTTTTCAACCAAAGTAAAATTTCCCGAGGAAAATTACTACTCTATGCCAAATCAAGTTGCCCTTTCGGGATATTACAGTCCTGCTGTAAAGTCAGGTGCCAGGATTGATTTTGAATTTTTGTATAAGCGATTTTCAAAGCTTGATACCACTCTCACAGATTATTGGTTAGGTTCTGTTGGAATATCCCATACTTTCCGCGATATGACCTTCTTGCGCGTAGGTGGAGTTTTGGAGAAGAGCTTTGTGAATGACATCTATGTACCTGGAATAGATGTAGCGCTCGGTTATAAAATGAGCCCATTTTATTTTGGAATTAATTTAAGCAAGGCCTTTATTAGCTATTCCCAGGGAACCGAGCTTATTGAAGAGAATCCATTAAAAATCGGCTTTAATGTTAAAATAGCAAATTAAACCTTTAGGGGGTGATAACATGTCCACAAGGGTCATTAGGGCTCCGAGGGGAAACAAGTTAACCTGTAAAAGCTGGCTCACAGAAGCGGCAATGAGAATGTTGATGAACAATCTTGACCCGGAGGTTGCGAAGGATCCCGCTAATTTAATCGTGTACGGAGGTACAGGAAAGGCAGCAAGAAACTGGGAGTGCTTTGATGCCATAGTTGAGACCCTTAAAAACCTGGAAAATGACGAAACTTTGCTCGTTCAATCAGGAAAGCCTGTGGCAGTTTTTAAAACCCACGAGTGGGCTCCAAGAGTCTTGATTGCCAATTCAAATCTCGTCCCCAAGTGGGCTACCTGGGAATATTTTAGAGAACTGGAGGAACGTGGCCTTATAATGTACGGCCAAATGACGGCGGGAAGTTGGATTTACATAGGAACTCAGGGGATTCTCCAGGGTACTTACGAGACCTTTTACGCAGCAGCCAAGAAACATTTTGGCGGTTCCCTTAAAGGGAAGGTAATCCTTACCGCAGGACTCGGTGAAATGGGGGGCGCTCAACCACTTGCTGCGACAATGAACGATGGGATCATGCTCGCTGTTGAGGTAAATCCATGGGCGATAGAAAGAAGGCTGAAGATGGGGTATCTCGACACCTGGACTGATAACCTCGACAAAGCTCTTTTAATGATTGAAGAAGCAAAAAGAGAAGGTAAGCCTCTTTCCATAGGACTACTTGGGAACGCTGCAGAGGTTCACCCGGAGTTAGTAAAGAGAGGATTTATTCCCGACCTTTTAACGGACCAAGTCGCCGCTCACGATCCATTAAATGGGTACATTCCCAAAGGACTTACTGTGGAAGAGGCTGCAGAATTGAGGAAAAAGGACCCACAGGATTACTTGAAAAGAGTGGGTGAATCGGCGGCCATTCACGTCGAAGCGATGTTGGAAATGCAGAAGCAAGGTGCCATAACCTTTGAGTACGGTAATAACCTTAGAAGACTCGCCTATGACAACGGAGTAAAGGATGCCTTCAATATCCAGGGCTACGTTCCTGCCTTCATAAGGGATCTCTTCTCTGAGGGTAAAGGTCCCTTCCGGTGGGTTGCCCTTTCAGGGAATCCAGAAGATATCTATAAAACCGATGAAAAGGTTTTAGAGCTCTTTCCCCATGATGAACATCTAAGAAAGTGGATTAAGATGGCAAGGGAAAAGGTACATTTCCAGGGATTACCTGCAAGGATATGCTGGTTGGGACAGGGTGAGAGGATGGAATTTGGACTTGCAATTAACGAAATGGTGAGAAAGGGCGAGCTTGAGGCACCAATAGTTATTGGAAGGGATCATCACGATACAGGTTCCGTAGCCTCACCCTATAGAGAGACTGAAGCTATGCTGGACGGCTCCGATGCAATAGCGGATTGGCCTATCCTTAACGCCCTTTTAAATGCATCTTCGGGAGCCACCTGGGTGTCTTTCCATCATGGAGGCGGTGTGGGAATAGGGTATTCTTTACATGCAGGAATGGTTATTGTTGCTGATGGTACCGAGTTAACCCAGAAGAAACTCGAGCGAGTCCTTACCAATGATGTCGGTATTGGTGTGGTTAGACACGCTGATGCTGGATATAAGATTGCAATAGAAACGGCAAAGAAGCACGGCCTCAAAATGCCTATGTTGAAGTAATTTGCCTTGGGGCATACCAATGTGAAGATACTCGATAAAAGGGTTTTTAAAGACGCGATAAGGTTTGTAGCCCTTATTTCAGCAGATCTCTTAAGCTTTTACCTATCTGTTTATTTTGCTTTTCTTACTCGTGCCTTTCTGGGGACGGTTCTTGAAAATTTTCTTACTACTTTCCGACAGAATCTTAAACTTTATACCTTTTTCTGGGGGTTGCCGTTCCTGTTCATCCTTGTATTGGCCTTTGACGGGCTTTATACCGAGCGTAGATATTTCTGGGACGAATATAAGGCTTTTCTCAAATCCTTAGTGATATACTTCTTTTTGCTTTTTACCATCCTTAGCCTTACTCATGGTATTACAAGATTTTCAAGAGGAGTCCTTGCTTTTGTCCCCCTGTTCCTTATTTTCTTTTTCCCTTTATTCCGATACTTAGTGAATTTAATGCTCTACCATTTGAAAATCAGGGAAAAATGTGAATTTGTTGGGGATGAAAAGAGCTTCGAGAAATTTAAAAAGGCTGTACTTTCAGACAGGTATGCAGGGTTTGAATTAGGAGAGCCGGCAATATACGTATTCGTTGCAACCTCCATAAACGATTTTGAGCAAAAATTAAGGGAATTGCAGCAGATCTACCGATACGTGTATATTTTCGATGATGCTGGGCGATACTTAGTTTCGGAGTTCCAGCCAGTGTTTCCCATTGGGAAGGGCATTACAATGTTCGAATTGCAAAACAAGTTGCTTGATCCTAAAAGAATGGCCTTAAAAAGAGCTATTGAGCTTATGCTTGCGATTGTGCTTCTACCGCTGCTCGTTCCCCTTATATTTTTTATTGGTGTTGCAATAATTCTCGATTCCAGGGGGCCGATCTTCTATTCGCAGGAAAGAATTGGTAAAGGTGGAAAGCCTTTCAAGTGTCTAAAATTCAGAACAATGTACAGAGATGCTGATTCAAGACTGAAGGAAATTTTAGATAAGGATGAAAAGGCAAGGGAAGAGTGGCAAAAATATTTCAAACTAAAAAACGATCCCAGGGTTACAAGAGTGGGAAAGTTTTTAAGAAAGACCTCCCTTGACGAATTACCTCAGATTTTTAATGTTCTAAAAGGGGAAATGAGTTTTGTGGGGCCACGTCCCGTGCTACGCAGAGAATTAGAGGAATATTATAAGGAGTTCTCGCGTTACTACTGTGAAGTTCGCCCAGGTATAACGGGACTCTGGCAGATATCCGGGAGAAATGAACTGGATTACGAGCAACGGGTTAGGCTGGATGTCTGGTATGTCCTAAACTGGTCCTTGTGGCTCGATTTTGTGATATTTGTGAAGACAATCAAAGTTGTTTTGAGCGGAAAGGGCGCTTATTAAACTTTAAAAGCCAGCTTATCCTTCGTTTTTGAATGAGTTTTTTAGGAAGTTTATAATTAACCTATGAAAAAATTTTATCCTGTAATTTCACGGTATTTTAAGATTTTTTTTATTGTTTACCTTTTAGGTTTTCTATTAGCCCTTGTCCTTTTTTTTACCTTACCCAGAAAGTATAAGGCGACTGCAGAGATAATGCCGACTTTAGAACCAGAATTGATGATGACTATAGGTTCCTCCCTTGCAAATATAAACCCACTCCTTGGACTAATGGTTTCGCCGGCAGATATTTACGCGAGAATAACTCAGTCAAGAGCCGTGCTATATCCAGTCATAGATTCCCTTAATCTTAAGCAGAGATTTAAAACTAAAAGCTATATAAGGGCTTACCGAAAATTACTCAAAGGAATTGAAATTAAGTCATACACAGAAGGTATAATCGAGATTTCTTATGAAGATAAAGATCGGCAATTTGCTACTGACTTAGTAAACCTTGTGGTTAGAGAACTGGACCGCTTTAATAAGCAAACAGTGATGACAAAAGGGAAGGCTTTAAGGGAGTTTCTCGAGCAAAGACTGAAGGAAGAGGATCAGCTAATCGGTACCCTCCGTGATTCTTTGGAGAGATTTCAGAAAAAGTATGGAACCGTTTCCCCTGAGGATGAATACAAAGAGTGGGTTTCCTCTTATTTCGACCTTTACAAGGGCTACTTACTAAGTAAGGCAGAATATGATTATTTGAAAGAAATTTATTCTCCTGAAAATCCTATTTTGAATATGAAATTGAACGAACTTCAGGTCTATGAGAAGCAACTCAAGGATTTTGCTAATGAAACAAGATCTGATTCTTTGCAGGCGAAAGCACCCAGAATTCTAAACTTCCCTTTAAGGACTGTACCGGAGCTGGCTAAGACCTACTGGGATTTGTTTGTAAAGATTAAAGCGCATGAAGAGGTTTACACCTTCTTGTTTACGAAGTACGAGGAGGCTAAAATTTTGGAGAAGAAGGATACCCCCACATTTACTGTTATGCACTGGGCAGAAGTCCCTGACTATAAAAGTTATCCAAGAGGTATGATTCTGGTGATGTTCTTCTTTTTCATAAGCACACTGATCAACATCCTCCTTTTTATGTTTGGTGAATTGAAAGAAGACGGTTTTCTTGGCAAGATTTTGTAAATTTGAATCAGCCTATTTATGAACTATTCAGCAGTTATTCCAACCTTTAAGAGGGGAAAGGATCTGAAACGCTGTGTGGTAAATCTCCTTAGTCAGACCTTGAAGCCATCCGAGATCATAATTTCCGGTGTTGAAGGAGACGCTGAAACATACGAAGCATTTAAAAATCTTAAGGAAATGTATCCTAATGAGAATATAAGGCTTGTAGTAACGAGTGTCCGAGGTATTTCCGCTGGGAGAAATAACGGCCTATTAAACGCAAAAGAAGATTTGGTTCTTATGGTTGATGATGATGTTGAACTACCTCCCAATTTTGCGGAACGGGGATTTAATAAGCTATCGCATTACGGGGCTTTAATAGTTACAGGATTGGAAGAAGGTTTAAAGAAACCTCCCAAGATGCAGAATTTTATCAGGAAGTTATTCTTTTTCGACTACTATGATAAGAATAAGCAGATTGTATTGCCTTCTGGTGCGAAGGTAATGGCTTATTGCCCCACTTCTGACATAAAAGCTGAATACCTGGGCTCTCACGTTTGGCTTATGAAAAGAGAGATTATAAACCACATTAAATTTGATGAAACTATGGTTACCTATTCTCATCGCGAAGATCAAGACTTTTCTTATTCAGTTTATAAGAAGTTCGGTCCAAAACTCATACTTTCCCCGGATTTAAAGTTCAAACATTTACATGCACCGGGTGGGAGATTAGGTCAGGGAAAAATGTCCCATATCATTGTTTATAATCTTATGCTGAACTTCAGAAAGCACTTTTTCAACAAAAAAGGGGCCAAAATAATCTTTGCGTGGTCTCTTTTAGGATTGATATTACAAAGTTTGCACCAGGCAATTAAAAAGGGAAATGTCACAATTTTCATAGAAACTTTTAACGCTGTGGTTAATGTTATAAACAATTGGAATTTAATCAAACACCATAAATTCTCAAGGCTCTATGAAAAGCTTAACCAGTAAATACCTTGATTTAGATGAGTTCAAGAAGTTACTGATTGTTTTTATTACTTTCTTTGTTCTTTCACTTGCTGCTGTATGGATTGGTGATTTGAAGTTCGGCCTTAAGTTGGCCTTGTTAGCCTTTTTCATCATTGCTGCCCTAACTGCTGCAGACAGGCCGAAATGGGTATTTTTATTGTATCTTCCATCCATCCCACTGAGCTCGGCAGTAATTCTGTTTACTCCTTTCTTTAAAAGGTTTTCAGGTTTTTTTGTTGAAGTGCCCAATGTTTATGCCCTTTACAACTCTTTAGCCAGACCCGACGGTATATATATCTATACGATTTTGGAGGCCATATTGCTCTTTATCCTTACCTATCAAATTGCAATGAAACAATCCTTAAGATATAAAAGCGCCCTCCTTTTCATACTCTTTTTTGTCACTTCGAGCTTCTTTAGTATCTTCAGTGCGATAAATGTGACAAGGACTTTCTTTCAGAATATTCACCTTCTTCTCTCTTTGGTGATGTTTTACTTCTCCCTTCAGCTCTGGGATGATCAAAAATACGAAAATTTGGTTATTTTTATCCTCATTATTCTAATCCTTCTAACAGTAGTTGATGTCATCAGTTTAAAAGCAATAAAGATGCTATTAGCAGGTAAATGGATTATTAGAGAGGTTGGAAGGTTTAATACTCCAAATCCACCTGCCCATCTTGCTGGAATGGGTGTAATTTTTTCACTCTACTTAGCCTTTAAAAGGCGATTTCCTGCAAATATTCTGTATTTTGGGTTTGCAAGTATTCTACTCGTTGTGATTTTATGCACCGGTTCAAGAAATGGCCTGATTTCCACGATAATAGCCTCTTTTCTATTTCTTTTCTTTGCAACGAAAAGCAGAGAGAAATACAATTGGATTTTGGTATCGATTACAGGATTTGTTTTTTTGTTAGTTTTTTACAAACTCGGACGCTTGGTGTTTCAACTCAGGTTGAACCCTCAGTTACTTTTATATGATACCTCTATACTATCAAGGTTTTTGCTTTGGAGAAACTCTCTTCGCTACTTTATTGCTCATCCTTTTTCTCCGGTGGGTACAGGGAACTTCTTTTATTTTTATGGTTCCCTCGGCCTGCCTTTCGCCCATAATTTTCTTATTAACCTATTGATCGAGTCGGGACTTGTTCCCTTTCTATTGGCTTTATGGGCTTATTTTCTTGGGATTAAAAAAATAGTTGAAAAAATTGTAGAATTTTTTAAGTTTTCTGAGGTTAGAAAAGAAGAGCTTGTTGCAGTGTCTTTTATTTTGTACATGATGCTGTTATTTTCAGCTGATCAATTCTTATATGATGGGAGTTTATGGAGGTTTATGCTGGTTTTCCTTTCCTTTTCGATATCAAAGCTATGGAGAGAGAAAGGTGAGGAAATCGCTTCGTAGGGTCGCTGTTGTTCATCCCCTTTTTGGCTGGGGTGGAACAGAATCTGTATGTTCCTGGGTTTTGCAAGCCTTGCAGGATGATTACAAAGTAACTCTTTTGACTTTTGACAAAGAGGTAACCTTAGAGCGTTTGAATAAATTTTATGGTACTTCGATAGATCCCGAAAAAGTTGAAATTATGCGCCTTAAAGTACCTAAGACCTTGGGTACGAATATGTCACGTTTTGCCCTGCTCAGACAGCACTATATGATGCGGGTTTGCAAAAATTTAAAGGACAATTTTGACATTTTCTTCAGCACCTATAATGAAATGGACTTTGGGAAGCGCGGCATTCAGTATGTCCATTTTCCTTTTTTCGTTGACTACGATTATTCCAGATTGAAAGAGGAAACTTACTCAAAAATCTGGTATCATAGGCCCAATCCTGTGAGAAAAATTTATGAAATTATTGGTCATAAAATAAGCAATTTTGATATAAATAAGGTTTTGAAGAATTTGACTCTCGTCAATTCTATGTGGACAGCACAGATTTTTGAATCGGCCTATAAGGTAAAACCGTGGGTTCTTTACCCACCCGTTTTTGTCCCTGCTTCAGAGGTTAAGAAGTATTCCTTGCCCGTTGAAGATCGCGAAATGGGGTTTGTTGCTGTTGGTAGGATTGAACCGACCAAAAGGTATTTAGAGATCATTGAAATTATAAAGAAGGTGAGGGAGAGTGGGATTAATGTACACCTTCACATCGTAGGGAAACCGGGGAATGAAAGGTATTTCAAAGAGGTGGTTGCCCTTTCCGAGGTAAACACTGACTGGTTGTTTGTTGAAACAGATCTGAATAGGGAGCAGCTAACCCAGCTACTTGGTTCCCATAGGTATGGGATCCATGGCAAGGTCAATGAACACTTTGGTATCGCAATAGCGGAAATGATTAAACTCGGAGTCTTGCCTTTTGCTCATAATAGTGGCGGGCAGGTTGAAATTGTGGATGTTGAGGAACTTCGTTATAACAATATAGAGGACGCTGTTAAAAAAATTATTCACATTATGCAAAATCCAGAGTTGGAGAAGGATTTGAGGGTTAAGATGGTGCAAAGGGCAGAAACTTTCTCAGAAGTTAATTTTGTTAGCGAGGTTAGAAAGATAGTAAATGGTTTTTAAGTTAGCTTATAGGTTGGCACTATGGAAAAGTCCATTTTGATTATCAGTAGTCATTATTATCCCGAAACTGGTGCCGGTGCCAAAAGGGCTACATCCTTTGCAGAATTTCTTGCCAGCAAAGGCTGGAAAGTGACAGTAATTACCTTATTGCCTAATTATCCTTACAATAGAGTTTATGATGGATACAGAATAAAGACTCCGTATGTTAGCGTCGAAAAAGGTGTTAAGGTAATTCGCTTAAAACCTCTTTTAGTTCCCAAAGATAATTTTGTCTTGAGGATATTTGCAGAGCTTGTATTTTCTTTTAAGGCGTTTCTTCAATCATTAAAGGTGAAAAAGGCAGATATTCTGCTTGTAACTACACCTTACATGCTTTTAGGTCCCACTGTTTTTTTGTTGTCAAAGATTAAAAGGACACCTTATGTATGGGATGTGAGGGACCTCACATGGTTATATCCACGCTATGTGGGGAAGCGTACTTTTGGTTTGGAAATTTTATTTGAGTGGATAATGAAGATAGTAGCACGAAGAACTGACGTTATTCTGGCGCCTGTTCAGGGAATTGTAGATTATTTTAAGCCTATAAACATTAGGACCTACCTTATTCCAAATGGTGTTTCCGCAGAGTTACTTGAGAAATCAAGGTCTATATTTTATGAGTACAGAATTGAAAAAAAGCCCCTTGTAATGTATGCGGGCCTCTTTGGTTATATGCATGGCCTTTCTACGTTGATAGAAGCGGTTAAGAAACTTCCACAATATGAATTTTCATTGATAGGAGATGGCCCTGAAAGAAAACAATTAATCAAGCAATCAGAAGGTTTAAACAACATCGAATTCTTACCCTATGTCAATCATGACAAGTTACTGGAATACTACAGAAAAGCTACAGTTTGTGTTTCTCTTGTTAGAGCCGGCGAGTTTAGCAAAATTGCCGAGCCCTCTAAGGTTTGGGAATACATGGCGGTAGGCAGGCCTGTGGTATACTGCGGAGAGGGACCATTGGCAAAATATCTGGAGGAAAACGGTCTTGCTGTTGTCTGCCCACCGGGTGACCCCGAGGCCCTCGCATCCGCTATTAAAAAGGTTGTTGATTCGCCAGAACAGGCGAGAGAAATGGCAAGGAGAGCCAGAGAGTTTGTAGAGAAAGAAAGGGTGAGGGAGAAAATACTGGAGGATTTTGAAAGGGAGTTGCAGGATTTGTTGTTAGAAAGGGGAAGGGTGATAAGTGGATAAAAAGGAGCGAATTTTGCACTTGCTCCTGAATAAGGTATTAAAATCGCATGTTTTGCTGAAAATTAATAGAAGTTAGAAAGCTCTTTACTTTAAAGATCTTCCTTTTATACTTTCACACTTTGTCGACTCTAACCCTTACTCAAATACGTGCTTCCTCAAAATTAGCCTATTTGAACTATTTCCTATTGTAGTTTTGATGCCCATTCGAGCCCCTTTTTCTTGTTGAAAGCCTAGTCAAGCTCCACTAGTAATTTGTTTATCACTTGCGTTAATTTTACTATCTCTATGTCATTCCTCTAACTCACAAACTCTTTTACTTCTTCACTTACACCTTCTGCTCTTAAAAACACCTGTTTAAAGGCGTGTGTATCTCATACCTCTTTGCCCTTTTACTTTTTTCTGTTTTCCCAAACCACTTTCCTTTGCTAAGACCACACTGTATTGCCTCGCTTACAGAATTGAAAATGCAGTACGGTCGCCGTTTTGTTATTTTTGATGAAACAATACCATTTCGAATAGATTAATTTTGAGGAACGCCGAAATATTGACATTTCGAAGTAGATCACCTATTATTTACATACTATAAAAGGAGGTTATATATGAAGAAGATTTTAAGCATCGCAGTGATCAGTGGGATAGTGCTGCTGATGAGCTGTGCCAGCCCATCTCAGGTTAATGAGCTCCAGAAGAAGGTGGGCGAGATGGAGGCACAGATTACCGCACTTCAGGCAAAGATTGACTCTCTAAATGCCACTATTGAACAACTTACTCAGGCAACGGCTCAGGGTGTTTCTGCTGCCAATTTTGCAAAGGTCTCCGCTGATGTACAGGCTTTGAAAGGCAAGGTTGCAGACCTGGAGAAGAAATATCAGGAACTCAGAACGGCAGTTGATGTCTTAAAGAGAAAGTAAAGGAGGGGTACAATGAAAAAAGTATTATATCTTTTCCCAGTTGCAGTGATGTTGATACTGGCTTCCTGTGCTCAGCCTGTCGGTAATATCACACCGAGTGGTCTTGAAGTAGCAGCCTATGGAGACGGGACACAGGTAAAGTTAACCTGGGAAGCTCCAGTGGACGAAATCGATGGTTATATTCTTTACTTTGGCAACACGCTTGTTGATACCATCGCCCCCACAATAACAAGCTACATTCATAACCCCAACGGATATGTAGATGTTTACAAACTTTACGGTTACAAGGGGGATTCCCTTTCCGAACCTGTGACAGCTTCCATAGTACCTGTTACCTCAACCAATATAACAGTTTATGAATTTAACAATTCCGCAGGGCCATCAGGATTTGGATTTAATGACCAGTTCCAGTGCGTAGCCTACCCAGTTAGTGGTACGAATGCACAGCAAAATATCGACTTCTATTATACGGACTGGCAGCCAGGTTATGTTGGTAGTGATTTATATTTAGCTTCGGCGGATCAGATTGCCAATGACCCTGGAAGAGTAAGCGCTCCAACCACTGGTTGGAGGTCAAATAAGATATTAAAAACTTCTCCATCCAGTGGGATCGTTCAAGAACCTACCCTTGAAAAGGATTTTGCCATTGACAATGCGGTTTATTGCTTCAAGGTAACGAGGATTGATGGTTGGCACTATGGAACGCTGAGGCTCGGCGGTGTTACCAGCGCACAGACGACTATCGTTGAGGCAAAGATTCAGAAGATTCCTGGCCTCAAGGTAATAGGAAGGTAAACTAAAAGAAAGGCTTAAAACAAAGAGGGGCCCCTTGCGGGGCCCCTTAATTTTTTACACATAAAAGTTTAATTCAAAACTTTCCTAAAATAGTTAGCTTCTTTCCCAATCTTGTATCTGGCTTTTCCAATGGTCCTTTTTCCCACCTGAACCGCCTCTTGAGGACACCTGTGGATACAAGCGGTGCAGAATTCACAGTCGTCTCCAAATAGAACTTTTCCCTCTTCGATTTTTATGTTGCTCCGAGGACAAACTCGTACGCAAACTCCACACAGATTACACTTTCTATCGGCATAAAGCAGCCTTTTCCAGGTATTTACTTTTTCCCAGAATTTTTTTGCAATAAATTCCGTGAGGAAACTGTAGAGTTTTTTGTGCAGCCTTATTTCCTTTTGAGAGTGTACGGCCTTGATGATGGAGCGGTAAATAATTTTAAGCTTGTATAGGAAAATTTTGTTCGGTAAAAGGTAAAATTTTTCAAGAAGGGTGTTTTTCTTAGCAGTTAAAAGGAAAAGGGTATCAGTTAGGATGATATCGGAAAATCCCCTTACTTTGTAGCCTTTTTCTTTTAGAATTTTATGTAATTCGTAAGCTGAATTTCCAAGGATTAGTCCCTTCGTGAAAATGAAATAGAAGGGACTGTTTCCATTTTTTAAAGATTTTACAAACTCCAAGACAGTTTCCGGTGCGTGGTAGGCATAAACGGGTGAAACAAGGATAATAAGATCGTAGGGGGTCAGATCTACTTCTCCAATTTTCTTATTTATCATTTTTAACTGGACCTCGTAGCCATCCTTTAAAAGCCTGTCCTTTATGGTGGAGGCAACCAGAAGGGAATTTCCAGCCCCGGAGTAGCACAAAATTAGAAGTCTGAACCTGTTCACGGTGTTATTTTAATGGCATAGAACTGGATTTTAAAAGCTGCTTTGTAAGGCCAGATTCCTTGATTTATAATTAAAATGTGAAAGATCAAAAATTTCGGAAAACTGTTGAGTCAATAATTTGGACCATTTTTATTGTATTTTTGCTAAGAGCCTTTGTTATTCAAGGCTATGTGGTGCCTTCGGGCTCGATGGAAAATACTTTACTTCCCGGAGATTTTTTGCTTGCCTTGAAATTCACTTACGGTCTTGAGATTCCCTATACAGGTATAAAATTTTTTCAGTTTAAAAAGCCCCGCCATAGAGAAATTGTAATTTTCCTTTATCCTGTTACAAAGAAACAGGATTATGTGAAGAGGTGCATTGGACTACCCGGCGATACCATTCAAATAATCAATAAGGTGCTTTACATTAATGGGGTCAGGCAGGAGGAAAAGTATGTTGTCCATAAAGACCCGACAGTCATACCGCCTCTTGTGGAGTTAACTAACGAGATTTTAAGGCGGGATTATCAGAGAGCCTGGGAATCAGGAAAATTCATGCAGGAGCCGAGGGTAAGGGACAATTTTGGCCCGGTTGTAGTACCTGAGGGTTATTTCTTCGCCATGGGTGATAACAGGGATTACTCTTTTGACTCGCGGTTTTTTGGCCCTGTACCTTTAAAGTACCTTAAAGGAACCCCCCTCATTATTTATTTTTCCATAGACCTTCAGGCACCTCTCTGGAAAAAGATAAGGTTCAACAGGTTTTTTAAGATCATTCCCCTTTTATGAATTTTTTAACTGAGCCTTCTTCCTTATCACAGCTTATCGGTAAGGAAGTACTCGTTTTCGAGCTTGGATTTGGAAATGGCGATTTTCTAAAGTACTTGAGAAATAAGTATCCTGACGCCTTGATTGTAGGTGCAGAAGTTGCCAATCAATTTGTTTTGCTTGCCCATAGGAAACTTAAACGGGAGAATATTCAAAAGGTTCTTCTTTACAGGGGGGATGGAAGGTCCCTTTTGTACTTTTTTGTACCAGATAACCGGGTTAAGGCAATCTATATAAACTTCCCCGATCCATGGGAAAAGCCCTCAAAGGAGAATAAAAGGCTTACTTCAAAAAGGTCCTTGATGGTCTACTATTCGAGGTTAACGAAGGGGGGAAAACTTTTTATTGCGACGGATTCGGACATTCTAAAAAATTACCTCAGGGAATCTCTTGCGGATATTGGCGTATCTTTCATTGAGACTCAAGATTCCCCTTACGAGGACTTTTTAACAAAATACGCAAGAAAGTGGATAAGTTTAAATAAACCAATAAGTTACTTTATAATTGAAAAGCAGGACGAGAGAGTTTTAATACCCTATGAGGGTGTTGAGGGAATGCCTAATTTGATTTTCAAGGTAAGGGACAATGCCATTGATGACTTGGAAAAGGTCGAAGGACTTCTCCCCATGGAGTTTAAAGAGGGAGAGTGTTTCTACAAAATCGACAAAGTTTATGAGTATAAAAGGCAGGAATTCCTCTTCAGGGTAATTCATGCTGAGCCCTTTTTGAATCAAAAGTATTACATTGTGCTGCGCTTTCACAACGATAAGGGATTTTTGGAGCTTGATGATAGAAACAATATCATTATTTCAAAGTTTGTGATAAAGGCCTTCAGGGATCTGGCCAAAAGGGTTTTTGATTTGTTAGGCAAAGAAATAATCTTTCAAAACCTGCGGGAGGTTTAGATGAAAAAGCTACTTCTCCTTCTGCCCTTTTTAATTTTTAACGGCTGTTTTCTTGGTACTTTTAAAAGTGCCGAGCCCATTGGAACGGGCAATGTTGAAAAAAGTTTGTATTTCAATTTACCCCTTTATTATTCTTCCGATTACAAAAACGAAGCTAAGGCCTCAGGGACCTTTTACTCGAGAGCCAATCTCGGTGGTATGGTTGTATTTGGGGCTTCGGATAACATGGATTTTGGGTTAAGATATGATCTTGCAGAGGGACTCGGCCCCCAACTAAAATTGAGATTTTTACACGTTTCACCAATAAGTGTTGCAGCAGCGGGTGGTTTTGGCTACAACTTCTTTGCCCAGGGTTTCTCTTGGGATGCGGAACTTTTGACCTCCTCAAAAATTTCCCAATATAGTTCCTTGTATTTAGCCCTTTTGGCACATCATGCCCCCGATTACAGAAATTTGAGCAAGATATCTGATTACTTCGATGTAAAACGTTTTAACAACTTCTTTGCCGTTGCCTTAGGCATTTCCTTCCGTAATTTTGAGACAATAAGATTTCCGTCAGGCATGAACATGGAAGTGGTTGTTCCCTTCGACAAATACCCGCCTATCATTTGGGGGTTTAACTTCGCCTTTTGACGATATGGAAGACCTTTTAAAAAAGGCAGTCGATATACTCAAAAAGGATGGAGTTGTAGCCGTTCCTACAGAGACAGTTTATGGGCTTGTGGCAAGAGCATCCTCAGAAAGGGCCGTCGAAAAGATTTTTACAATTAAGAGAAGAGAAAGGATTAAGGTTTTGCCTTGTTTTGTTAAAGATATTGAGACTGCAAAAAAGTTGTTCAGAGACTTACCCTCATATGCAGAAAAACTGATGAGCAAATACTGGCCAGGCCCGTTGACCCTCGTCGCCTTTGCATCGGACGTTGCTCCTAAGACTTGTGTTTCCGAAGAAGGCAAAATTGGAATAAGGATTCCCAAAACAGAATTTTTGCTTGAACTCCTAAAAATTGTAAATGAACCCTTAGCATCAACCAGTGCCAATATTTCAGGGGAACCTCCTTTAAAAACAGGGAGGGAAGTTTCTGAAACCCTTGGTAGTGAAGTTGATTTTATTGTAGATGGGGAATCAGGCAATATCCCTTCAACGGTTATCGATGTTTCTTCAGAGAATCCATACATTCTAAGAAAGGGCTTAATAAATTATTTAGATATTGAAGAAACGGCGGGTAGGATAGCCAAGTTTGGCAAAGGGCAGAAATTTACCCTCATTTTTCTATGCACGGGCAATACCTGCAGAAGCCCGATGGCTGAAGCCATATTTTCTCGAATGATGAAAGATTATGAAAATCTACAAATACTATCAAGGGGAACGATACAGGTTAACGAAAGGCAAATAAATCCAAAGGCGCAACTGGTCCTAAAAGAGATTGGAATTGAAAACTATTCCCACGTTCCTAAGGCGATTACTGAGTTTGAAATGGAGTTGGCGGATCTCATTATTGCAACGGCGAGGGAGCATATTGATTGGCTTCCGGAAAAATATAGATTTAAGGCTAAGCTGATAGACCCGGAGGGTGGGGATTTGGAGGATCCGATCGGGGCTCCGGTCAGCACCTATCGGTTTGTAAGGGATAAAATTTTGCATTACCTTGAAAATTACTGGAAAGATTACTTTGAAAAGAGGCTTGAAAAATAGGGGGTATTTATGAACTATAGGATTCTTGTAATTAATCCAGGTTCAACTTCAACAAAGATTGCATTGTTTAACAATGAAGAGCCGATATTTTCTGTAAATATTGCCCATCCAGCTGAAGAGCTCGCAAAGTTTCCTAAAATTATAGACCAGTATGAATTTCGAAAGGAAATTATATTGAAGGAACTTGAAAGTCGTGGTGAAAAGGTGGAGACATTATCGGCGGTGGTGGGCCGCGGGGGTCTTCTGAGGCCGATTCCGAGTGGTACATACAAAGTTACAGAAAAAATGCTGGAAGATTTAAGGGCTGGTGTAAATGGAGAACATGCATCCAACCTTGGTGCCCTTATTGCCGATGCCATTGCACGGCCACTGAACATTCCCGCTTTTATCGTTGACCCTGTGGTTGTTGATGAAATGGACCCCGTTGCAAAGGTAACGGGATTACCCTTCATTAAAAGGAAGAGCATTTTACATGCTTTAAATCAGAAAAGGATCGCGAGGATAGCCGCCAGGGACTTAGGTAAGAAGTATGAAGAGGCAAACCTCATTGTCGTTCACCTCGGTGGTGGAATCAGTGTCGGGGCTCATAGAAAGGGAAGAATTGTTGATGTGAATAACGCTTTGAATGGAGACGGTCCCATTGCACCGGAAAGAGCTGGTAGCCTCCCTGCATGGCAGTTGGTGGAGCTTTGCTTTTCTGGTCAGTACACAAAGGATGAAATAAAGAAGTTACTCGCGGGGAAGGGTGGGGTCATTGCCTATCTTGGAACTAATGATATGCGGGTTGCTGAGGAAATGGTAAATAAGGGTGATAAGAAGGCTCGGTTTATAATGGAAGCTATGGCCTATACTGTAGCAAAATGGATAGGTATGATGGCGGCAGCGTTAGAAGGAGAGGTGGATGCCATCGTATTAACGGGCGGCCTTGCCTATTACAAAGACTTCGTATCCTGGGTTGAGAAAAGGGTGAAATTCATTGCCCCCATTATGGTGTACCCCGGCGGCGATGAGATGAGAGCCCTTGCTGAAGGTGCTTTAAGGGTTTTAAGGGGAGAAGAAGTGGCAAAAATTTACGAAAATGAAATTATAGAGGATAAGGAACTATTTTAAGGAGGTAAGAAATGATAACAAAACTTGATCAAATTGTTGCGGCAGTTAAGGGAATGCCTTCGATGAGGCTTGTGGTGGCCTGTGGTGAAGATCCTCACACCATCGAGGCAGTTTCGAAGGCAAAGAAGGAAGGACTGGTTGACGTAATAATGGTTGGAAATGAAGATAAAATAAAGAGTGTGGCAAAGGAGCATGGAGTTGATCCTGCGATTTTCAAGATCATAGATGAGAAGGATCAGAAGAAGGCCCTGAAGATGGCGGTTAAGATGGTGAAGGATGGTGAGGGAGACATATTGATGAAAGGACTTGTGAACACTGCAGATTATATGAGAGCAATCCTCGATAAGGAAAATGGACTTGTTCCACCCGGTGGGGTGCTTTCTCATGTAACCGTTGTTGAAATTCCAACTTATCCTAAATTACTAATAGTGGCCGATGTCGCGGTTATTATCCTTCCAGACCTTGAGCAAAAGGTGAAGATTTTGCAATACACCATTGAAGTCGCACACGCCCTTGGAATTGAGAACCCTTATGCCTTTCTTATAAGTGCGGTGGAAACAGTAAATCCTAAGATGCCTTCAACGGTGGATGCAGCCATTATTAAAGTGATGGCGGAAAGGGGGCAGATTAAGGGGGCAAAGGTTGAAGGGCCGGTAGCTTTAGATATCGCTGTGTCAAAGGAATGTGCAGAGATCAAAGGATTTAAGGGTGAAGGCGCTGGCGAAGCCGATATATTGATTTTCCCCAATATTGAAACGGGAAATGTTTTCTTCAAGACCTGTACCCAGCTTGCTAATGGTAGAATAGCGGCTGTAGTGGCAGGTGCAACCGCTCCTTGCGTTTTGACATCAAGAGCAGACAGTGAAGACTCTAAGTTTATGTCCATTGCTTTAGCTGCGCTCCTTGCGGGTAAAAAGGGAGCTAAACAATGAAGATTTTAACCCTAAATTGTGGTAGTTCTTCGGTAAAGTATCAAGTTTATGATTGGGACAAAAAGAGGCCCCTGTGTAAGGGCGTTGTTGAGAGAGTTACCATAGGTAATTCCTTTATTTTGCACGAGGTCCCTGGAAGGGACCCTGTAAAAATAGACCATGAATGCCCTGATCACAAGGTGGCCATTGAACTTGTTATCAATACTATTACCGATCCGGAGTATGGTGTTATAAGCAGTGTGAAGGAAATTAACGCAGTTTCCCATAGGGTGGTGCACGGTGGAGAAAAGTTTACAAAGTCAGTAATAATTAACGAAGAGGTTATTCAAACCTTCAAGGAACTTTATCCCCTTGCTCCTTTGCATAATCCTGCCAATGTAATGGGTATAGAAGCGGCGATGAAGTTGATGCCAGATATTCCTCATATTGCTGTGATGGACACCGCTTTCCTTCAGACCATGCCAAAGCATACCTACCTCTATGCGGTACCTTATGAGTGGTATGAGAAGTACGGCGTAAGGAAGTACGGTTTTCATGGTACTTCCCATCTTTACGTTTCCAGAAGGGCAGCTGCCCTCCTTAAGAAAGACCCACATGAGGTAAATCTGATCACTTTGCATATAGGAAATGGTGCATCGGCGACGGCCATTAAGAACGGTAAGGCCTATGATCACTCGATGGGCTTTACCCCATTACAGGGTTTGATAATGGGAACAAGGTCAGGCGACATCGATCCCGCAATTATACCTTATATAATCGAAAAAACTGGTATGAGCCTAAAGGAGGTCATGGACATCCTCAACAAGAAGAGTGGAATTCTCGGTATTACGGGAAAGTACACGGACAGAAGGGATGTGGAAATTGCCGCTGCTCAGGGAGACGAGAGGGCGATTCTTGCAATAGAGATGGAGGCATACAGGATCAAATTCTATATCGGTGCCTATATGGCGGCTCTTGGCCATGTTGATGCCATCGTCTTTACCGCCGGTGTTGGAGAAAAGGGATGGATTATCAGGGAAAAATCCTTAGAGGGGCTTGAAAAACTCGGCATAATACTGGATAAAGAGCGTAATAGAGAAGCAATGTCAAGAAACCATGAATTTATTATTTCAACCGATGACTCGCCGGTGAAGGTCTTTGTAATCCCTACCGATGAGGAATTGGTTCTTGTGGAAGATGCGGTGGCCATCCTTGAGGGTAGGTACGATGTTCCGGAGAAATTTAAGTACTCCTTTGAGTCCCCTGATTATGTAAATGAGTTCAGAGAGGAGCAGTATAGAAAGGAACTGGAAAAAAGGAAAAAGAGTTGAGTCTTTTTCCACTTCTAATTTTTTGTGAGTTACTAAATTACAACATCTATTTAGGGAATTTTCGGGTAGGAAGCGGTTCTCTAAAATACGAGAGAAATTTTGAGAAAATAGGCGGAAGGTATCTGTCTCGGGCTACCCTTGTGGTGAAAAGTGAAGGGGTTGTCAATTCCTTTTTCCCGGTCTATGATTCCATTGTTTCAACTTTTTACTCAGATAGTTTTTTTACCTACTCCTATGAAAGGAGCATAAAGGAAGGAAGCTATAAGGATAAATCAAAGGCCGTCTATTCAGGAGATACCGTTTACTATGACGATGGTTCTAAATTTGTAACCTCAGGCAAAACCTTTGACCCCCTTTCGTTGATCTTTTACCTGAGAGAAAAGGGCAATATCGACTCAACCTTACTCTTAGATTACCATGTGGATAAGAGGAGTTTTAAGATTGCCATCCATCCACAGAGGGTTAATATTAAAGGGAAGGAGCTTATTAAGATTTATTTAGACTTACGGGACCCCAAGTTGTCCAAAACTCCGGGAGAACTGGTCTACCTTTTTGAAGCCGATGGAGATAGAAAACCTTTGGAATTGCAGTTTAAAACGGGTATCGGCGTTCTAAAAGCAAGATTGAAGTAGTCTGTTTAGTTTAACAATTGCACCGAAAACCCGAGGGCCTGGCCTCGTGAACAAATCCTGATTGAGTGTGTAAATTTTATGATATTTTATGGCCCTTATGGTCGTCCAACCATAACGTTTTTCTACCTTCTTTGGGTTTGCCTGAGGATAGAGTAATAGAATCACATCTGGATTTTTCTTAACAATTTCTTCTTGGGATGGTACAAAATAGGGTGATTCCCTGTCGGAAAAGATGTTTTGACCGCCGGCAAGTTCTACAACTTCGTTGATAAAACTATTTTTCCCAACAGTGTATATGGGGTTCTCTGAGAGTTCCACATAAACTTTGGGCTTACTATGTAAGGGTTTTAAATCTTTCAATACACTCTTTAGGGAATCAATAACAAATTTCGCGCGTTCCTCCTTGCCTGTGAGTTTGCCAAGGGAGTCAATAACCATCAGAATTTCGTTAACGGACTCTGGATTGAAGGCAATGTATTCGATCTTGAGCTTCTTTAAATTCTGTTCCACTTGTTTTTGCATGGGAAGGGAAAGGATTACAAAATCAGGCTTCAAACTAATTATTCTTTCATAATCAGGGTTTAAAAGGTCACCCACTTTCTCTTTATCTTTTGTCGCATCCGGGTAATTGCAATAGTAGGAAACTGCAAGGAGTTTATCCTCGGCTGAGAGAAGATAAAAGATCTCCGTTACACTTGGAACCAGGGAAACAAACTTGAAACTAAGAAGGAAAGTTAAAAATGTAATTGAACTCATCTTTTTCCTGCGGGAGGCGGGACTTGAACCCGCACGGGCTAAACCCACCAGATCCTAAATCTGGCGCGTCTGCCGTTCCGCCACCCCCGCGTGGTGGGTTTTATAGAGAATATAATAGGACGGTTTGAAACCTGGAGCCGGTGGGATTTGAACCCACGACCTTCAGACTGCCAGCCTGATGCTCTCCCAGCTGAGCTACGGCCCCAGGTGAGCTTTTTCGTTTACTTTGTTGCTGGTGCCTGCTGTGTCTGTGTGGACTCTGCAGGCTGGACCTGTGTTGTATCAGCAGGCTGTGTAGTCTGCTGCGGCTGCTGAGCCTTCTTGCATGCAACGGTCAGCATCGCTACGAGTGTGAGTGCGAGTGCGAGCTTCTTCATATTAAATATCCTCCCTTTTGTTTGTAAGTGTTAAAATTATAGATAGTTGCCTTTGTGCTGTCAAATAGCTTATATTCTTTTTCGTTTAATCAAGGGTTTTGAGAAGCAGCGATATAATTTTTCAAAACTCTTAAGGTCATTTTTATTTGCTTAAAATCAATGGCGATTATGGATGCGATGAGTAAAATTGAAAAGAAGAACCTGCCAGAAGTCATAAAGGTCATTGCCTGGATACCAATTACCAATATCTTTAGAGCCTCAAGGAGATACTCAAAGGGATGGAGTACAGGAAAGTTGTAAAGGTGAAAAGTGGCAGTTACTATTGTGGCGGCACCGAAGGAAAGGGTTACTCCAAAGAGCCCCAGTTTTGGGGTTAATACTAAGAGGGTTAAAATGAAGCTCACTACCCAGACCAGGTCTTTGTAAAAGAACAATTTTATATTTCCCGTTGAGCGAGCAAGGGTTGTGTCAGTGGCGTAGAGGGTGGAGATGAGAAGGGTAAAGGATAGTAATACGAGGTGAGGATAAGCCTCTAAGTACTGGCTTGTTGAAACCAGGAAGACGATATTTTTGCCAAAAAACTCAAATATTAAAAACCAGAAGAGGGTTAGGTAGAAATAAAACAACCTGAAGGCGCGGTATTTTTCAGCAAATTCCTTTGATAAAAGTTCATCTGTTTTCTTAAAACTTATGATCGGGGCTGTTAATTGAAGAGGAACTTCAAGGGTCTGCCGTGCCCCCATGTCCAGTTTCCTTGCAATTTGGAAGAGGGAAAGTTCTGAGTAAGGGAGGTAAAGGGGGATGAGGAGGGAATCGATGAAGTGGAAGAAGGGGGAAAGGATCTGCGTGAAGAGGGAATAAATCCAGTATTCCCTTATCTCTGTGAATACTTTCTTCCACGGCTTTAGTGCGAGGGGGAACATCGAGAACAGTATAAGTAAAAAGGCGAAGTTTACAGCTAAGTTGATTATTCCAATAGTTCTCAGGGTAAGGAGGGGAGCGGAGATAAGGAGAAGACAGACGATGGTGAGGAGCCTCGCAAAGGATGTTATGGAGTATTCAAAAATTTTAACGAGGGATATGAGGGCGGTTTGATAGAGGGATACAGTATTTACGATGTAGAAGGCGAGGAAAAGGATAAAGGCATCAAGGCCTTTGAATATAAGTATGGGAACAGAAATTAAGAGACCAAGTATGAAGTGAATAACAGATGGGAGGTGGATGAGGGCATGGGCCTTTTCTTCCTTGCCATCTCTGAAATAGAGTGGGATGAATCTTTGAAAGGTGAGGGGAAAGCCGAGGAGGAGAAGGCCGCCCACGAATAAGCCCGAATTACTAAGGAAGAAGTACTTTCCTAGAATATCCTGTGGAACATAGATGGCTAAAATTTTAAGAAGTACAAAGCCCATTAAAAAGTTAAGGGCAAAGGCAAGGTAAAACATGACAAGATTCTTAATATATTTCATGGGCCAACTCCTCTAATTTGTTTACTTCCAGTTTCATCCTTTCTTCCCAGGTAGGAATACTTTTTGCCGTTTCCAATGCTTTCTCCTTGAGTTTTGAAAAGCGCGCGGGATTTTCAAAGATTGATAGAACTTTTTCTGCAAATCTCTCAGTGTCAAAAGGCTTAATAAGAAACCCGTTGACTCCATCCTTGATCAATTTCGAAGTATCCTGGGTGTCAAAGGCAACCACAGGGATTCCGTAGGATAATGCTTCTATAACATTAAGGGTTATATTGGAGTAGCGATTGGTAGAAATTAACAGGTCGATTTGCGAGTAGAGTTTTTGGGTTTCAAGGTGAGTTAGAAAACCTAAGTATTTGACATTTTGGGGGTATTTTTGCATTAACTCAAAGATTTTTGTTTTCATCGGTCCGTCGCCGGCGACAAGAAATTTTATTTTCGGGTTCGAATTTATAACCTTTTTAGCAACTTTAACGAAGAGATCTGCTCCTTTAAGCTTGTCCAGTCTTGTGAAATACCCTATTGCAAATTTCGGCGCGCTGCCATCGGTAGGAGTAGTTGTGGGCCTGGCATTCGGAAGGATCGTTATTCTTTTCTCGGGAATTTTATATTTTTCTGCCACTTCAAAACTTCTGGTGCCGTCATCCACAAGGAAATAGTGGCCCGCAAGGTGTTTGAAAACAAGGTGTTCCTTGAAGTAAAGAAATTTCCCCCAAAAGGTCTTTACATATTTTTCAAAGTGGATGGTCCCCATGGTTTTCACTGCATAAGGGATTTGGTACTTCCTACACAATTTTAGAATTGCCGGATGCCCGTAACCGGCAATGTTGTACACAATGTCGATTTTTGAATCTTCAAGGAGTGTTTTTACTCTCTTCGCAAGGTATCTTTCATAAAAAAAGTGGAATACGGGAAAGGTGGGGTAATTCAATTTTGAGGGGCGCAGGTGGGGAAAAGGTTTTAAGACAAAGTATTTTATCTTCTCTCTAAGGTTGGCTGGAACTTCCTCCTCTTTTCCCTGACACATAAAAATTACCTCGTGTCCCCTTTTTAGAATTTCTCTGAAAAGATAGGCGTTTTCGGGTGTGCCTCTACAGGTTTCCAGATCTATGTCGTCGCACCAGGGCGATAAGATTAATATCCTCATATCACGTAGGTGTAAACAGGTTTCTCTTCACCACCCCAGGACAATTTATAATTCCGTAGTTCCTGGTAAGGTGAAGTGCCAAGGTTGTAAAATTTAATTCCTTTTTTAAGGGCAAATTGGAGGATAGACCAGTGCAAGAAATCTCCTGTATGTTGGCTTAGGGCCTCAGCAGAATTTATCCCATGCCAGTAAAAAATGGTGTCCTTATTGAGTTCAAGGATCACGGCCCCCGATTCGTCCCTTTCCTTACCCGAAAAGCAGAAGTGGACTTCTTCGAGTTCGCTTAGGTTTTTGAAAATACCGATGTTGTGAAATTTGTACCTTTTTACCCCTTTTAAAACCCTTTTGAGCAATTTGGTGTACCTTATTGCACCTTCTTTTCCTTTAAGAATTTCAAAATAAAAGCCTCCCTGTGCTGCCTTTTTTAGGTTTCTCTTTCTATTCTCATGGAGCCTTTTGAAGATGTTTTCTTCATTGTCAAGGGTTAATATCACCACACTGCTCCTTTCGAGTGAATAATTTCTTATCTTTAAAGGTAGTTCCTCTTCGCAGTAAAGTACGATTTTTCTTAAAAAAAGCTTCTTCTTTGCGCATTTTAAAATTTCCTCCGTGAGGTTTTTATTCCCGATGGGTCCGCCATAACTTCCCCATGGCCCGCTATAGGCGACTCTTGTAATTAGGTTTATTTGAAGGGGAAGGTAACAGTTTTCGAGCCTCACAAGGAGGTTTGATTTCCAGGGGGTCTTAAAGGCCTTATACCATTCATACTTAAAGAAAAGGGAGTTTGCAATCTGTTGTATTGAACGGTTCCAGTTATCTTGGCCTTTTATGGCTTCTAACTTCATTCTTCGATCAAAAGGCCGTCGGATAAGGCGTAATGCCTTGTAAAATAGGAGATAAGATTCAGATTGTGGGTGACCATGATTATGGTAATGCCCAATTCCTCGTTTAGCTCCTTCAGGATTTCCATAAGCTCTAAGGTGTTTTGTTTATCGAGATTTCCCGTGGGTTCATCAAGGAGCAGGAGGTCGGGATTACCCACAATGGCCCTTGCTATGGCTGCCCTCTGCTGTTCCCCTCCAGAAACCTCCGACGGCCTCTTATAGTGGGTATTTGCAATGTTTAATCTTTCAAGAACCTGTAGAGCCCTCTTCCGTGCCTTTTTAGGTTTTTCCCCGTTTATTATCAAGGGAAGGGCAACGTTGTCAAGAATGGAAAAGTCAGGTAATAGATGGTGGAACTGAAAGACGAAGCCTATGTGTTTTGCACGAAGTTTCGAAAGTTCTGGATCGCTTTTTCTATTAATCTTCTCGCCATTGAGGTAGATAAAACCTTCGTCGGGCATATCCAGAAGGCCTGCGATGTGAAGCAGTGTGCTCTTGCCCGATCCTGAAGGTCCGGTAATGATTAATCTTTCCCCCTTTGGAACTTTTAGATTTGTTCCCTTTAATACATGAATGGTTTCGACAGGGGTCTTGTAGGATTTGTGGATGTTCTCTAAAACAAGGGTAAATTCACTCATATCGAATCGCCTCAACAGGTTCCATTTTGCTTGCCCTCAAAGATGGGATCAAGGAGGCGATGAAGGAAATCATAAGGGTTAATCCCACAATATAGACAACATCCATAGGTCTTACCACGATGGGCACTCTGTCAATGAAGTATACGTCTGGAGGCAATCGGAAGATGCCAAATCTATTGGAAAGGTAAGAAAGTCCTACCCCCGTTACAAGTCCTCCGATGATACCGATAAGGGAAAAGGTCATTCCCAGTGCGACAAAGGTGTTTCTAACATCCCTCTTAGTGAATCCCATAGCTCTAAGAACGCCGATCTCCCTCGTCTTCTGGGTAATTAGAAGCATCAACACAGAAATGATGCCAAAGGATGCAACTATTACCGTGAGGGCGAGGACAAGGAACATCCCTAATTTTTCCAGTTTTAAAGCCTGAAAAACCGTTCTATTGAGTTCCATCCAGTTTGTTGTGGTGAAGGGATACCCAAATTCCTTCTCAATTTCCTTCTGAACCGATGGTGCATTAAAGGGATCCCTTAAATAGACTTCATAACCTGCAATGCTATCGCCCATCTCCAGCAATTCTTGAAGGGTCCTTAAGTGGATGAAGGCGAAGGAGGTATTGTAATCGTAAAGTCCAGCATCAAAAACACCCCCTACTGGAGAATCGTAGGAGCTCATAATCATACCAAAGGGGGTCCTTTTAATTTTGGTAGGTGAATAGATTTTTACCGTATCTTCTGGGTTGGCTGCGAGAGATGCGGCAATGTTGAGCCCAAGGTAAATTTTTCCCGGTAAGAAAACACTATCACCACTTACAATTTTTACACCCTCGGGAAGCCTTTTTACACCCTTCAAGACCACACCTTCCGAATTCTCCCCCCGAACTAAAACGGTCTTTGTTACAAGGAATGGTTCGCAGGCTTTAACTCCCTTGATTTCTTCAATTTTTGCTATGTGATTTGAATCTTCGGGAAAAGGGGTAAAGAAAAATTTGTGAACCATAATGTGTGGTGTCATGCCGATGATCCGGTTTCTTAATTCCTGTTGAAATCCTGTCATTATGCCGATTACGAGAATAAGGGCGGCGACACCGATGAAGACACCGGCAATGGAGAAGATGGATAAGAAAGATAAAAGGCCCTTTCGTGAGGCTTTCAGGTAGTTTTTTAATACGAAAAAAACATGAAGTTTCATTACTCAGACTTTGGCTTAAGCTGAGGGAAAAGGATGACATCTCTAATGGAATATTGACCGGTGAAGAGCATTACAATCCGGTCGATTCCCAATCCAATTCCTCCAGCAGGTGGCATGCCGTACTCCATTGCGTTGAGAAAGTCCTCATCCAGTTCCCTCGGTATCTCCTCATCCCCCGCTTCTCTGTATTTAATCTGGTCTTCAAAGCGCTTCCTCTGGTCTATCGGATCATTAAGTTCTGAAAAGGCATTGGCAAACTCCACGCCGAGGATGAAAAGCTCGAACCTTTCGACCCTTCCGTTAAATTTCCTGTGTTTCTTGGCAAGGGGTGAGATTAAGGCAGGATGGTCAATTACGAAGGTGGGTTCCTTTATGTGATCGGCAACAAGGGCATCAAAGATTTTGTCAATGAGCCTTGTGGCTGGCAATTTGGCTGCATTCTTCAGTCCGATCTCGATACCTACCTCTTTGAGTTCCTTCTCGCTCATAGAAAGAGGGTCCTTTCCCAGCTTAGAGGCAAGTTCATCGAGGTAACTTATTCGCTTAAAGGGTCTTTTGAAACTTATTGTTTCACCAAAATATTGTAGTTCTTCCTTTCCGTTTATTTCGATAGCCAGTTTCTCAAAGAGTTCCTCGGTCAATTCCATCATGTCGTTGTAATCCCAGTAAGAGGCGTAGGCTTCCAGCATGGTGAACTCGGGATAGTGGAGCCTGTCGATTCCTTCGTTTCTAAAGTCCTTTGAAATTTCGTAAACCTTCTCAAACCCACCCACAAGGAGCCTTTTGAGGTATAATTCATCGGCTATGCGGAGATAGAGCTTGGTGTCAAGGGCGTTGGAATAGGTTTCAAAGGGTTTGGCAAAGGCACCTCCGTAAATTGGCTGAAGAACGGGGGTCTCCACCTCTAAGAAGCCCTTTTCATCGAAAAAGTTTCTGATAAATTTGATAATCTTTGTTCTCTTTTTAAAAACCTCCCGGGACTCGAGGTTCATTATGAGGTCGAGGTACCTCTCCCGATAGATGATCTCTTTGTCCTTTAGCCCGTGCCACTTTTCAGGAAGGGGCTTTAAGCATTTGGAAAGGAGTGTAAGTTCTTCGGCAAGAACGGTAACTTCGCCCGTCTTTGTCTTAAATACCTTTCCCTTGATTCCGATGATGTCTCCGACATCGATGAATTTTTTGAAGAAATTGGAGCCGTCCTCATCGGTCCCTGGCACCTTCGTGATACCTTGCTGGACTGCAATCTGAATGTCACCGCTCTCGTCTCTTATGTGCGCAAAGGAAAGCTTCCCAAAAACCCGCTTGGTCATCAATCGGCCTGCAATGAGAACCTCTTTGTTTTCAAATTCTTCAAAGTTCTCTTTGATGAACTTTGATTCGTGGGTTTTCAAAAATTTATACTGATAAGGTTCAATTCCAGAATTTCTAAGTTGCTCTACCTTCTCCTTTCTGACTTCGAATTCTTCAGACATACCTCCTCCTTACGACATTGCTTAATTTAAAGCCAATTCAGGTGTTTAAACAAACGGAACTGATTAATTTTGGAAAATTTGTGGTGCTCGGTGTGTAATAATGCGCTGAAGCATTGAAAAATAACGCAAATTTTTATTGCCCGACCACTTCGACGGGTAAGCTTGTCTTTTTTAACTTCTCCACTAAAAAGTCGAGTTTTTCTATCTCAGGCAAATTGTATTTTTTAAAAACCCAGTCAGCATAGTGGTAATTGAGTTTATCGACGATAATGTAATCCACGATGTTCTTTAGGAGTTCCGGGAGCTCTTCGGCACCTGGGAGCATCGGTGCGATCATTACATAGGTTTTTAAACCATTTTCGTGAAGCGTTCTCAAGGCAGCGAGCCTCGATGAAATAGAATGGAGAATCCCACATCGATGTATTTGAATCTCTTTATGATATCGAGGTCTGTTAGAACCAAGGGTGATTTTGTCTGAAGGAAGACATGCCAATCATAATCCGAGAGGATTTCTAAACATTTTCGGGTAAGCTGGTATTTTTTCTCCACAGGTTGATAAGGATCGCAGATGCCACTTATCCAGATTTCTCCCCTTCTCTTTTTCTTAATCTCCTTTGCCAAAAGGTCGGGCGCATTGATCTTTACATCTACAAATTCTCCCCAGCTTTCCCTATGCCCGGTAAATTTTTTCATAAAACGGCATAGCAGTAGGTGCAGGCATGCTGGCAGCCGATATAGGGGGTTAACACCCAGTCGGAAACCTTTGACTTTGTGAGGATGTTTTTCGCCTTTATTTCTCTTATGACCATGATGAAATTAAGGGTTTTGCCTTACGAGGTATTCTGCGATTTTTATGCCGAGTTCTTCCTGTTTTTGCCAATCTCCGTAAACACGCCCTTTGGATGAGTAGTACTTCAGGAAATCTTTCAATGTTTTTGAGAGTTTGGTGGGCTTGTACTTGCAAAAAGGGGTACCGGGAAGGGGTAAAAAGGTGTGGGCATGAATGATCGCACCCATTTCGATAAGTTTCTTCATAATTTTTATTGACTCTAACTGATCTTCTTCCTCTTCAAAAGGCAGGCCGAAAAGGAAATCCACCTTTGGGATGAGACCTGCCTCTAAGGTGTATTGAACCGCTCTGATTCCATCTTCTACCGTATGACCTCGATGAATAAGATTTAAGATCCTATCACTTCCGCTTTGCATTCCAATGATGATGTTATTGTTGTCCGCATATTTTTTAATCAATTTCAAGCTTTCTGGGGTTACGTGTTCGGGCCTTATCTCGGAGGGGAAGGTCCCTACAAAGATTCTACCTTCATTTTTTAGAATCTGCCTTGCCCCTGCAAGGAATTCTTCAATGAACTCGAGGTTTGGTTTTTTGCCATCCTCCGAACCGTAGCTAAGGAAGCTGGGCGTAATAAATCGGGTATCTCCCAGTCCTCTTTCTTTCATTATCTTTACATACTCCCATACAAGCTCTTTACTTCTGTGCCTTGGTCTTGAACCAAAGATCCTTGGGGTCTGACAATAATAACAGCCGTAGGCACATCCCCTTGTGATCTCAATAGGGCCAAATTTGCCATGTTTCAAGGAAAAAGGGAAAAAATTATCAAGGCTAATCGGAGTTCTTTGACCTGTGAAAACGAGATTGCCCTTTTCAAGATAATAAATCCCTTTAACATTCTTTATATCTTCGTCACTTTGAAATTTCTTGAGAATTTCCTTTAAGGTCTCTTCTGCCTCTCCCCTTACCACAAGGTCAAAGCCCATTTTGAGTGTTCCCTCAGGGTCGCCGGAGGGGTGAGGTCCACCGGCAATGAGAAAGACCTTCCTCTCCAGCCTTTTTATTGATTCAACAAGTTTTATGGTTTCCCAGAGCTCCGTAGTAAAGAAGGAGATGCCTACAATTACTTTTTCATAATGGCTTGGGAGTCCCCTAATGCCCTTTAAAAGATCTGGAGGATTTTCGAAGAGAAAGGTGTTTAGGTGTTTAAGCTCTTCATCCTGTTCAATGGCCCCCAAAAGGGCATTAATGCTGTACCTGTGCTTGCCAGAATAGTAAAAGACGAGGGCGAGCCTGCTGCCTATTTTCATTAAACAATTTTACTTCATTTCGTAGTAGTATATTTTGCCTCCGTCTCCCTGAGCACAAAAATATTTACCGTTGGCGGAGATTCTTATTATTCCGCCAGAGCCTCCATCCTGGTTGGCGGAAAAGAGAATCTGTCCATTCCTGTCAAATATGTAAACATAGCCCCAGTCACCTATAGCACCAAGCAGGCTTCCGTTACTGCTCCCATCAACGGAAAAAACTCTACCTGAGGTGGAATCGTTTTCCCAGAGTAAAGAAGAGGTTGATGAGAGGGTGTAAAGTTTCACCTTCCCAACGAGCGCAACGAATAAGAGAGAATCGTTTTCGGGTATAGCCATATCGAAAACTCCGTAGTAATCATTGGTGGTTTCCAAATGGACAGTGTTGCCCATAAGATCAATCACTTTGCCTCCGCCCAGTCCACCCCAGAATATAAGGTTGCCCTCCGGAGAAAACTTGATAAAATTTGATACAATTTCATTATCCGGTATTCTGCGCACGAGATTTCCCGAGAAGTCGTAAAGATAAACGTCACCATCATCCCTTGCTACATAACTTCCATTTCTGCTGATTGCCACGTTATTTGACGAGCTTCCGTATTGATCACCCGCTTTGCACCATACTACTTGTCCTGTTTGAGTAAATAGGGTTAGAGGATTTCCCTGAACAAAATAGGAACCGTCCCCAGATATATCGGCGGGTCCTGCGAGAGAGTAACTTCTATCTCCGTAGTTGAAGCTATCGGCGTTAAAGATCACGGTCCCCGTTTTGGTCAATATCTTTTTAGTATATTCGCAGGCTAAAAGGATATAGTTTCCATCTTCGGTAATTTTTGCGCCATAACTCACCCAGTCCTGCATCTCTTCTGGTCCTTCATAAGTGTTAACCCAGACCTTTGGGATTGTGTATTCCCAGATTTTACTTCCGTTTGCCCCGCTGAATCCAGCCACTTTGTAATTGGTTTCATCGTAGCCTGCAAACCAGGATCCATCCTTTGCCATATCCAACAATTTGTACCCAGAAACGGTAAATTTTAGTGTTGCATTCTCAGTGAGGGTGTTATTGTTATTTACCTTTGCACAGCTAAGGATAAGCACCAAAGCTGGCAGTGCTAAAGAAATAGCGTGTTGTATTTTTTTAAAAATCATCATTCCTCCTTAATTTGGACTAATTATACACTTAAATCTGTGCAATCAAGTTTAAGGACCTGCAAGGATTGAAAAACAGAGGAAAGGCGTATGAAAATTCCGATTCGCCTTTCCTACCTGCCTTTCCTCAGGCTAATTCTCGCAGTGAGGAGGAGGTCCGTTGAGAATAGTTTAATGATGAGTAGGGGAGGGAGAATATTGAATTTTTAATTCCTGTGTTTATTGGCTTTGCCGGCCCTCCGGAATTCTCTTGGAAAATGTATTTTGTTCTCGAATCTTTTTTCTGAAATTCCTCAACCAATTCTCTTGTACTATCAGTCGAACCATCATCAACAACGATTAATTCAAAATCTTGATATGTTTGATTTAAAACGCTCTTTATTGACCGAGGCAATAAATTCGCTCAATTGTATGTTGGAATGATTCCTGAAATTTTTGAATTCATTTTTTAAACCTTTACAAATATTTTCTTTAAATCCTCTAAAAATTTTTTAGGTTCATTTTTAATAATGTTTCTATAATATTCGAAATCTTTGTATCGTTCTTCAAAATTTTCAAAACAATCTTTTATCTTTTCAATAATTTTAGGAATGTTTTCTTCTTTATCCTCGAATTTATACTCATTTGGAATGGGAACGTCCTCAAAGAATGCAGCTGACCCTCTTTTTCCTGTAATTACACAACATCCTAATATAGCTGCCTCCCTTGGAATTCTATCCTTACCAGAATGATTCCCAAAATCTATATATACTTTTGCTCTTTGAAGTGTTTTTATAACCTCGTCCCTTGTCATATTGATTAAAGGTGTAAATTTTATATCTTTTGCTGAAGAAATTATTTTACGGGTGAAAGCAAATCCTTTCGCAGGATTGTAAGCTACTATATCTTCCTTGTTTGATAAGTCTGTCTGGATTTCTAGAAAATTCTTATTTAAATAGTCAGAAAGGTAGTATTTAGGGTTTAATTCGCTAAAATGTTGAATTGCATAATAAGACTGGAAAAGATAAAAATCTGCAACTTTTAGAAAAGGATCATTTTTATAATCATATTTCTGCATAAGTCTTTTTAACACCTTTTGCGAAGTTATATCAAACTCAAATGGCGTGTTTTTTATCAGGATTTTAAAAATTTTATTAATTGCTCTCAGAATAAAGTAATCTTTTTTTGTTAATCTTGAGAGGTAATAAGGAACCACTCCCAAAAACCAAACCCCTTTTCTAATTTTTTTATATTTGGGCAATAATGACAAAACATTTAGAACCTCGGGTACTATCAAAATATTTTTTTCATTATCTTCATCATCTGGTATTCTTAATACATAAGGATTACCATACATTTGATACGCGGGATGTACGGGGGTTTGAAATCTAAAGTTATCAAAATTATAGTAATACATAAAAGCCTCTGTATTCACATCATTTATAAAGTGATAAGCAAGTTGATGTAACAATTCCGGTCCTCCTGTCGCAACATTAGCAGGACAGGCAATATAAATTTTAGTATTTTTATATATTTTTATTTTTTTCATAGATTCTTTCAAACAAGGTTAATGAATTCTTACCTGCCTTTCCTCAGGCTAATTCTCGCAGTGAGGATGAGGTCCGTTGAGAATAGTTTAATGATGAGTAGGGTAAGAAGAACATTGAGTAGAACTAAGTAGCCGATCCCAAAGAAAACATCCTTCATATAGCCCAGCGCATAGAATCTATAAAAGTAGAAGGGGTGGGTAAAGGGAATCAGGTATATAACGGTCTTCGCCAAGGGGCTGAGTTCCATAATGTCTACGGTGAAACTGAGGAAATAAGGTATGAGAAGCAGGATCATTACGGGCGTGATGGCCAATTGGGCAGAGCGGGTATCCTCCACAAAGAGGGAAATAATTGTTGTCATCAAGAGTCCGGTTAAGAGAGAAAGGAATATGCAAATTCCAAAGAGAATGATCCCCTGAACAGGAAGTGCAAGGTCGTAATTCTTAGCAATTTTGGTGAGTTCACTTAGTGCCCCGCTGGTTCCAGCGAACATATATCCTTTAAATCCGTACATATAAGCACCGGCGAAAATACAAGAAAGGATAACGGCGGAGATCATCTTTGCAAAGATGATGGAGGCGCGGGAAACGGGTGTGGTTAAGAGGGTCTCAAGGGTTTTGTTTTCCTTTTCCTGACCCATTGCGGTGGCAATCATTTGAGAGGTGAAAACCAGCAAGAGAAAGAGAATGATGGGAATGAAAATGGATTGCTGGATCATATAAGCAAATATGGCATCCGACGATGCCTTTAATATTTTGCCCTTTAGATAGACATATTCCTCTGTTGAAACGGGTTTTGTCAGAAATTCCGGGTCTTCTCCCTTCGCTTTTTCGAGGAGAAGTTCTCGGGATATAGATGCGTTCAGGCTGTTGATGATGCTTGTAAGTATCGTTTTTTGAATGCGTTCCCTTATTCCGAGAGATTTTGTAACTACGTAGACCTCGATTTTTGCTCTTTTCCCTGCTTCGATTTCCCTCGAGAAACCTTGAGGGATTACTACCACATTTGTGATGTCCGATTCGTAGGCGTTTTTCATCCATTCTTCGGGGGTACTACCCTCGACTTCATAGACGTTAAAGATGCTTCGCAAGGTGGTTTCTATGGTTTTACTGTACTTACCGTGATCCAGCATAACAAGTCCGATCTCTTTTCTTTCTTCCAGTTTTTTACTCTCAGATTCGCCGATTTTTCCGATAATTTGGAACATTAAGATGATGATAACGAAGGATGCGATGAGCTGTTTGTTGATAAGCTCCCTTAATTCTTTAATCAGCAGTGCAGTAAACTTTCTCATTTGACGGCCTCCACGAAGACCTCTTCCAGATTCTTTACCCCGTATTTCTTTTTAAGTTCCTCTGGTTTTCCCTGTTCCACAATATTACCTTCGTGGATAAAGGCGACCCTATCACAGAGATATTCCACCTCTAACATATTGTGAGAAGAAAGGAGCACCGTTTTGCCCTCTTTGGCAAACTCCTTGATGATTTTCCTTATTTCGTGGGCATTCAAAACATCAAGGCCCGATGTGGGTTCATCGAGGATGGCAAGTTTTGGTTCGTGCATAAGGGCGCGGGCCAAAAGGAGCTTTCTCGTCATTCCCTTGCTGTATGTGGAAACCTTTGAGTAAATCCTGTCTCCCAATTTCGCAATTTCAATAGCCTTTAAGACCATTTTTTCGACTTCCTTTTTATCATCGGCGTAAAGATGGGCCATGAGTTTCAGGTAGTCGATGCCCCGAAGGTTCCGGTAAGCCCCCGCCTCTTCAGGTAGGTAACTGATAAATTTTCTAATCTTTGAGGCTTCCTTTTGGATCTCGAATCCCAAAACTTTAACCTCGCCCCCCGATGGAGTCAGTAAGGTAGAAATGATTCTAAGGGTAGTGGTCTTTCCCGCTCCGTTAGGACCAATTAGGCCGAAGATTTCCCCTTCTTCGGCAGAGAGGGAGATACCTTTCAAGGCCTGCACCTTCCCATAAAATTTTATAAGCGAATTTACCTGAAGAACCGGCATTCTTTCTCCTTGTGAAAATATTTTAAAGCATGGGATGGGTTATAATGGCAAAGCACCGCTTGAGGTTAATTATGCATTAACTTCCTGTTGAATCTATTTTTAAAGAGAGTTATAATTTTGCAAGTGAACTTATTGGCAACTTGAATCATAATTAGCTTTAAAAGGGCTTTTAGTTCTTTAAAGGGGTTGGAACTTTAAATGAGACTATTTGCGGGAAACGTTTTAGCTTTTTTCCTTTCTTGGCTTCTAAGTAGACTTTTTGCCAATCTTAAGGCCGTTCAAGATACACCGGGAAGCGGGCCTCAGAAAGTACACCCTGAAAAGGTTTCAAGGATGGGTGGAATTGCAATTGTTATTTCATTGGTGTTTGCTGGATCAGTGGTTAATTTAAAAGACCTTCTCCTACTTATTTTAGTCTCTATGCCTGTTGTTCTCATAGCCCTTTACGAGGATATGTTTCAGAAGGTAAGACCTTCTGTAAGATTGTCTGTCTCTTTCTGTACCGCTTTGATTTTTAGCCTCGTTTTTAAGGTTTACATAAGCTACGTGGATATTCCCATTATTGACCTGGTGCTCAAAATCACCTTTTTCGGATTAGCCTTTACAATGTTTGCTGTCGCGGGAATTACCAATTCTTTTAACATTATTGACGGACTTCACGGACTTGCCAGCGGAACAGGAATTATTATCCTTGGTTTTTACAGTTTAACTGCTTACCTTGTAAGAGACTTTGTTGTCTTTTCAATTTCTCTTCTTGCAGTATTTGCCCTTTTAGGCTTTATTTTGAACAATTATCCCTCTGGCAAGATCTTGCTCGGCGATAACGGTGCCTACTTCCTTGGCTTTCTGATTGCCACAACATCAATACTTCTTGTTTACAGAAATCAAGGGATATCTCCCTGGTATCCGCTTCTTTGCGTTGCCTATCCATTTACAGAAACGATTTTCTCCATTTACCGGAGGCGCTTTGCAAAGAAAAAGAATGCGATGGATGCAGATTTTTTGCATATGCATTCCCTCGTATTCAAGAGGTATGTGCGGAACAATGCGAAGACTTCTCCACTCTTCTGGACTGGCAGCCTCCTCACCTGCCTTCTTGCCTTTTTCTTCAGATCAAACACAGAAGTACTGATCGGATTGTATCTGCTTTGTCTTGTGGTGTATGTGGTGGGGTATTTGAGGATTACGAGGTTTAAGAATAAAAAGGTGAGGCTTTTTAGGTTAAAATAAAAGGCTTTTTAATTTTTGCTACATCTGTTCTGATGTCCGTTTAGAATTTGAGAACTAAAAGATTTTCGAAGATTTCTTGCAATTCGGCTATTAGTGGGTGTTTATTACTTTAAAAGCTTTAGCACTCTTCAAAAATTCAAAATTTTCCAAGATTTTCGCTTAATTTCTTTGAAAATATGCCTTTAAGTTGTATAATTTAGCAAAATAAAAGGGGTTTTGAAATGAGGGTACTTGTCACAGGAGCGGGAGGATTCATAGGGAGTCATCTTGCACGGGAACTCAAAAGAAGGGGGCACTTTGTAAGGGTCGCTGACATAAAATGGGATCCTTACATAAAGGAGCTGTACTACGATGAAAAGTTCACCGTTGACCTTCGATCCTATGAAAATTGTCTACTGGTCACTAAAGATATAGATTGGGTATTCAACCTTGCTGCCAATATGGGGGGAATCGGTTTTATAACCCAGGTGGGTGCGGAGATAATGCATGACAACAGCCTCATAAATATTAATATGCTGGAAGCTTCAGTAAGGAATGGCGTTAAAAGATTCTTTTTCTCTTCATCTGCCTGCGTTTACCCAGAGTTTAAGCAGACGACCGAGGATGTTACTCCGCTAAAAGAAGAAGATGCGATACCTGCTCAGCCTGATACCTTCTATGGCTGGGAGAAACTTTATGCCGAAAAGTTGTGTGAGGCTTATCAAAAAGACTATGGGCTTGAAGTGAGAATAGCGAGGTATCACAATATCTACGGTCCCGAAGGGACTTATGAGGGTGGAAGAGAAAAGGCACCTGCCGCGCTTTGTCGGAAAGTTGCCCTTGCCAGTGACCCAGGAGAAATCGAAATATGGGGCGATGGTAAGCAAACCAGGTCCTTCTGTTATATAGATGATGCCGTGGAAGGTACTATAAGGCTGATGGAATCAGATTTTGACAAGCCTTTAAATATAGGCTCTGATAGATTGGTTACCATCGATGAGCTTGCGGATATTATTATTAAGATCTCGGGGAAAAGGATAACTAAAAAATATGATCCTTCAAAGCCTCAAGGGGTTCGTGGGAGAAATGCAGACCTTACATTGATGGAAAAAGTACTTGGATGGAGGCCAAAGGTATCCTTAGAGGAGGGACTGGAAAAGACCTATCGCTGGATTGAGCAGATGGTTAAAAATAAATGAAGGAAGAAAAGCCAGTACTGGTAGTACATCCACAAATTGGGTCCGTCGGAGGGTCAGAATTTAAACTCTCAATTCTTCTTGAGCTTCTTACGAGGGATCTTGGACTTAAGACTGTCCTTGTTACCCACGAAGTCTTTCCCGTCTCAAAATTAAATGAGGTTTGGGGCACGGAGATAAAATATGAGAATCTGGAAGTGGTTAACCTTAAATTTCCAAGAAGATTTGCCTCTTCGCTTTCTTACTTGAAGTGGGCTCGGATTTCCAAATTTGTGAAAAAGAATGCCAACAAATTTTCTTTAATAGTCTCTGGTTACAATCCACTTTTGGATGTTGAGGGAACGGTTTCTTTTGTTGGAGATGTTACTTTTGCCACCATTGGGCATTCTTCCATTTTCAGGGAACTGATGTATAAGGTAGTAAACTTTGCTTTTGGGCTTAGGGGCGAAATAAGTAGAAACAACATCATAATTAGCAACTCTAAGTTTTCGGCTAAGGTGATCAAAGATTGTCTTGGGCTTGATTCTGTAGTGATCTATTCACCGGTGTTTGTTGCTTCAGATCCGGATGAAGTGCCTTGGGAGGAGAGGGAAGAGGGTTTTGTCTATCTTGGGAGGATAAGCAGAGAGAAAAAGATACTGGAGATTATTGATGCAGTGAGGTCATTGAGGGAGAGGGGTTATGATTTACATCTCCATATTATAGGTACAGGACATGATAAAAAGTACTTAGAAGAAGTGAAGGGGAATTGCAGTGGGGAATGGTGCATTATGGAGGGGGCTAAGTATGGTAAAGAGAAGGAGGAGATATTATTGCGTCACAAGTTCGGGATAAACTTATGTGAAATGGAGACGTTTGGCATCTCTGTCGCCGAGCAAGCTTCACTTGGTGAGATTGTTTTTGTAGCGGATTCTGGTGGTCAGGTGGAGATTGTAGAGGATGAGATTTTGAGGATTAAAAATAAAGAAGACTTCATAAAAAAATTTGAAATCCTTGTAAGAAACAAGGATAAGATCGAGGAGATTCGGGGAAAGTTAAAGAAGAAGATTGTTGAGTACCACAAGGACATTTTTAAAAAGAAGGTGAAGGAGATTCTCGAGTCTTATATTGAATATGGGAAAGTTAGCGATAGTGGTGGCAACTAAAGATAGGCCAGCGGAATTTGAAAGGTTTTTAAAGAGTTTGAATAGACAAGATGCTAAGGAAATTACGCTATTTGTGGTAGAGAGTGGAGGAAGGGTAGCCGAGGAAATATTGAAAAGAGAAAACCCAGATTTTCCATATGTTTACATCTATTCTGAAGTCAGTTCCTCTACATACCAGAGAAATCTTGGCATCGAAAAGGCAAAAAAGAACTTTGAGTTTATTGCTTTTATGGATGACGATATCGTCCTTTATGAAGACAGCCTGGCGAAGTTTTTTGAACTTGAAAAGAAGTATCAGGATGTAGCGGGCTTTTCCTTTACAATGGTAAATCATCCTCCTGTGTTCATGGAGAGGTGGAAAAGGAGTTATTTTATAAGAAAACTTGGACTCTATTCTCCTGAGCCTGGTGATATTGCACCCTCAGGTTTTCAAAGTATGATTTTGTTGCCAGAAAAGCCTCTCTATACAAAATGGTTACCCACGGGTTGTACTATCTGGCGATCTTTTGTCTTTGAGCTTTTTCAGTTTGATGAATGGTTCAAGGGATACGGTTACCTTGAGGATGTTGATTTTAGTTATACTGTTTATAAAAATGGTTATAAACTTTTGGTACTTCCAGAGTGCAAATACGAGCACCTTCCAGGAGAGTCTGGAAGAGGTAGTGGTTTTGAATTCGGGAAAAGGGAGGTATTCAACAGGCTTTACTTTGTAAAAAAGAATCGTGAACTATCTGTTTGTAAAGCCTATCTTGGACTTTTTGTTCGCACCATGATTTCTTCAGTAGATTTTTTAAAATCTCGTGGAAAGTACGATCTTATGCGGACTCTTGGTAATATTTATGGTATTTTGATGTCGAGGTGATGTATGAGAGTTTTAATTTCAGCATATGCCTGTAATGCGGGAGGGGATCTCTCCCTCCATCCTGGAGAAGATTTAGTGGGTTGGCAAATTGCCTCAAGGATAGCGAAAAATCATGAAGTCTGGGTACTGACAGAGATGTATAATAAGGCAAAACATGATGTTGTGCCTCCTAATATGCATATCGTTTATGTGAGGATTCCTGTGCTTTTTGAAATTCTTTATAAGGTTGACTTTTTGAGAAGAATTTACTACTACTTATGGCAGGTAAAGGCTTACTTTGTTGGGCGCAGTCTTCATAAAAGGTTTAATTTTGATGTTGTTCACCATCTAACCTTTGGAAATGACTGGATGCCCAGTTTTGTGGGGGCCTTTCTTGGTAAACCCTTTCTGTGGGGCCCTATTGGCGGTGGGCAAAAGACCCCAAAACCCTTAAGAAAAGAGTATACCCTCATCGGTAATTTAAAGGAGTTTGTGAGGGATTTTGCCCAGTTTGTGGGTCGCCATTTTTTAATATCGAGAAAGTTGACCGCCAAAAGGGCTAAAAAGATCCTCGTGTGCAATGAAGAAACTAAAAGATGCTTTCCTCAAGAGCTGCACAATAAGATTGATTATTTCCCGGTAAATGGACTTTCGGAAGAAGAATTTCAATTGCTATCACAGAGAAATAAGCAAGAAGGCGAGCCTTTCAGGATATTGACCGCTGGAAGACTTCACAGGCTCAAAGGTTTTGGACTGGTTATCAAAGCTTTTGCAAGGTTTAAAGAGAGGGTTGGTGAAGCTCCCTGTGAGCTTGTTATTGTTGGGGATGGGGAAGAGAAGAAGAATCTTACCGATCTTGCTAAAGGACTCGGGGTTAAAAACAACGTAAAGTTTTTAGGATGGCTATCGAGAGAGAAGCTTTTAGAGGAGTACACAAGGGCGGATGTATTTGTGTTTTTGAGTTTTCGTGATGGTGGTGGTGCGGTTGTTGTTGAAGCAATGGGGGCTGGTCTTCCTGTGGTAGCGCTGAAGAGTGGTGGTCCAGGATTCCATGTAGGGCCAGGTTGGGGTTTTTTAGTGGAGCCTGACGAGCCTCACAATGTTGTAGGAAAAACTGCTGAAATTCTCGAGCGTCTTTATAAAGATGAGAATTTGAGGGTATCTTTGGGTAAGAAGGCAAGAGAAAGGGTGAAGGAGTATTATCTCTGGGAGAAGCTTGCAGATAGAATTGAAAATTATTACAGAGAAATTTTAGAAGAATGAATACCTTAGTTTTTCTGTGGATTTTAATCTGGGGAGGAATGTATACTGGGCCGTATAAGTGGAAAGAAATTTATACTGTATATGACATAATTCACGCTCTGAGGTCCTTTTTGCCCACCTTGGGTTTAATTTTTGGAATCTTATTTTATTTCAAGCTCAGGAATAACAATTATGTTAAGGATATTCCCGAATACAATCGTACTGGCCCTTTATTACTATTATCTTTGTATGGTATAATTGGTCTTGTTTTCTTTTTCCTTTCTCCTTCACCCCTTGAGGCACTTTACTGGGCTTTGGCGTTTTTGGCGCCTTTTGTTGTGGTTTATAGTGCCTTTTTGATGAAGGATGCTTATTCGGGGCTGAAAAAGATGTTAGAAGTTAATTTTTACCTTATGGTACTTTTCTCCCTCGTGATCTTTTTTGGCCCTATAAAGGATATTATTCTTGGTGCCCCCAATACCAGGCTTTATGAACTCCCTTTTTCCCTCGGTACGCAAACGGCTAATGGTGTTGGTAGATTTGGCATTGTTGCCGCGATTGTTTCTCTAATCCGTTTATGGCAAAAGGGTCTAAAAAAGGGGCTTTTATATTTGTTGATTTTTCTAATTTCCATAATCAATGTGATTTATTCAGAATCAAGATCCGCCATTTATGGCGGCTTGATTGCCCTCGCCTTTGTAGGATTTCTTGCAGGCGCCTTTTACGGTAAGAAGTGGAGGCTTGTTATTTATCTTCCGCCGGTCTTTTACTTTTTCTATCTTTCAGCCTTCAAGTGGAGGACAGGGGGTGAAACGGAAAGTCTTTTTAACCTTTCAGGGAGAGAATATACCTGGGGTAGGGCTTTAGAAACTGCGATGCAGAGTCCATTAACAGGATTTGGCTTTCACGCAGACAGGTTGCTTCTTGAGGGAGAGCATACCCATAATGCCTTTTTGCATGCCTTTATTCAGGCTGGTTTTTTGGGCTTTATTCTCTTTGTAATGTCTTTCCTGCTCACTTTGGTAATAGTTGGGCGTGTACTACTTAGGTATCAAAGGACTTTTAAGGGCGGTAAGAGAGTAGACAATACATTTTTAGAGGCAACAGGGGTACTTGTCTTTCTTATGGCAAGGGCTTTTGTAGAATCAACTTCTGCTTTTTATGGTATAGATTTGCTCCTTTTTGTGCCTGCCCTCGCTATAGTTCAGAACTTTAAACTTTTTATGGAGGTGCGGGAGAATGAATCTTCGAAGGGAGAGGATTCTGGGGATAGACGTAGTTACAGAAGATTTTGATGAGATTTTTGAGGAAATCCTTAGCACCATGGATAGTGATGATGAAGTTCTTCCCGTTGTTATGGCTTGCGCCAACCCCCATGCCCTCGTTAATGCAAGGGATTTGCCTGAGTTTTATAAGGCTTTAAAGAGTTTCCAGATAATAGTGCCTGATGGTATTGGTGTTGTTTTAGCATCAAGGCTTACCGGTGGTAATATCAAAAAGAGATTGCCGGGACCTGACTTTTTTGAGAATTTTTGTAGATACTTAGAATCGGTAGGAAAGTCATACACCCATTTCTTTCTGGGTAGTACCGAAGAGACACTAAAAAAAATAGTGGAGAGATTTACTAAGGATTTTCCACACCAGCAGGTAGTAGGAACTTATTCTCCACCTTTTGTTAAGGGACTATATTTTGATGAAGAAGAAAACAAGAAAATTTTGGAGATTGTTGGGTCTGCAAAACCTGAAATATTATGGGTTGGGCTCACAGCACCTAAGCAAGAGTTGTGGATATATAGAAACTTAGGTAACCTAAAAAAATTGGGGGTTCGATTTGCAGGGGCTATAGGTGCTGCCTTTGACTGGTTTGCAGGGGTTAAAAAGAGGAGTCCCAAGTTTTTCAGGGCAATTGGCCTTGAGTGGCTTCCACGTCTTATTCTGGAACCTAAAAGGTTGTGGAAGAGGGTATTAGTGTCGGGACCAAGGTTTTTCTATTTGTATTTCAAAGATTTATATAAAAACTGAGAAAGGCCAACACATTTTCTTTGGGTTGCTAAGGGGAAATCCATAGGGGTTTCAGGTGGATTGTTAAATTTTTCTGTTATAGTTTTCTCTAATTGCATCGACGAAGGAATAGTAAAGGAGCTTCGTTTCATTCCAACTATGTCTTGCTTTTAAAAATTTCAGTACTTTCATGTTCAAAGAAATAAAGTGTGCAACTAACCATATAAGGAAGGCTATCTTGCTTGATATGTACCTTTTCCTTACTATTGCTTTATTTCTTTCTGCAAAATAGTGACGCCACAGCTTTTGTGAACCGTAAGGGTTAACGTTTCTCTCTGGCTTCTTAACTTTATGTAAAAGAACAGCCTCTTTTACTAAAATGATCTCTGTCACTTTCCTAATCCTCAAGCAATATTCACCATCATCGTAGTAAATGTAGAAGTTTTTTTCAGGGAATCCTATTTTTTCAACGATTTCTCTGCTTACTAAAAATCCGAGGAAAGGGGCAACATCTATTGGGAGAATGTTCTCTGAATTAAGTTCGGTTTCCCTTAAAGGCGTAATAATAAGGAAAGTTTTGTTCCTTATTCTGAACCCACTTCCGAGAGAAATTGTGCCGTCTGATAATTTCACTAAAGATGCGAGCGCTTTTCCATCAAAATAGGCCTCAAACTTTTCAAGGGCGTTTACTGTTGGCTCACTATCATCGTCCATAAGCCAGAACCAATCGTAACCTTTTTCAAAGGACCTTTTTAATCCTTCATAAAATCCGCCTGCCCCGCCTGTGTTTTTATTCATCCTCACATAGTGAAGCCTGATAGGAGCACCATCAGTGAGATTTTGTATTAAAAACTCTTTTTCCCATGGTGCGTTGAAATTATGAGGTGGCGTTTCGGTAATGTATCCCCTTTCTAATAGTAGTTCGGGGGTCCCATCGGTGGATGCGTTATCTACTAAGTAAATTCCTTGTAAAGGCCTTGTTTGTTTTCTAAGTGCCTCTAAGCATTCTAAAAGCAGATTTTTTCTGTTATAGGTTACCACTACCGCACAGACTTTGCCCTTCATTTTAGTTTCTCTTCAAAAATATCTAATGCCTTTTTAACTACATCGTCCATATCGTAATATCTAAATTCGGCCAATCTTCCAACAAGAATCAAATTGGGTAGTTTTTCCGCGAATTCAAGATACTTGTAGTATTTTTCTTTTTCTTCCTGTGTAAAAAGAGGATAGAAGGGGATGTCCCTCTCTTTACATTCCCGCGGAAATTCATATAGAATCGTGGTATACTCACTATCAACAGGGTGAATGTGTTTGAACTCGGTAATTCTTGTAAATTCGTAATCGTTAGGGTAGTTTACGGTTGCTACTTCCTGAAAGTAGTTCATCTTTAAGGTCTCAAATTTTAGGTCAAGGGTTCTATAGGAGAGTTCGCCGAATATAAAGTTAAAAAGTTCATCGATGCGCGCAGTAAAGATGAGCTTTCCTTTGAATTCTTTACCTTCAAAGTAAATCTTTTTTTCTGAGAAGTCGATTTTTATTAGTTCTTTGAAATCGGTGTTCAAAAGGAGTTTGATTTTTTTGTTAGAAAGCATCCTTTCAAAAATCTTGGCATAGCCGTGTTCTGGCACTGCTTGGAATTTATCCTGGAAGTACCTATCGTCCCTTCCAACTAAAATCGGAACCCTCGAAAGTACCTCCTCACCGAGTTTGAGCGGGTCTATCCCCCATTGCTTTTTAGAATAGTTTTTATATACGTTCTCAAAAACAAAGTTTCCAAGAAATTTCAGATCTTTATCTTGCGAGCTCATTAGTTCTTTAACGCTTACTTTATTGTCCTTTCCGTAAGTTTTTACCAATTTTTCTATAAGGTTTGAGGCGAAATTTGGTGGGAAAAGGGTTTCGATGGAGTTAAAGTTGAAAGGAAGAGGGACCTTTTTACCGTTGATTACTGCAAGGACCCGATGCTCGTAGGGATGCCATTCCGTAAAATTACTGACATATTCAAAGACATCTTTATAGTCTGTATGAAAAAGATGGGGGCCATATTTATGAACTAAGATGTTTTTTTCGTTCCTGTGGTCGTAACAATTTCCCCCAATATGTGGTCTTTTTTCTATGATGAGGACTTCTTTGCCAAGAATATTCGCAATCCGCTCCGCAGTTGTACAACCTGCAAATCCTGCACCAACTACCACATAATGAAAACTATCCATTTGAGGCTAATTATAATGCTTTTGGTCTGAATTGAGTGTCTCGCGGCGTTCCTCAAAATTAATCTACTCGAAATGGGATTGTTTCATCAAAAATAACAAAATAGTAAAACGGCGACCATACTGCATCCTTTTATTCTTCAAACAAGGAGGAACGCAGTATGGTCGTGATAAAAGTGTATAACATGGAAGAAAGATATTCAATCAT